>Ga0078972_1006059_pt1 | contig 29407 bp, 18 predicted proteins | sample YelNatPaOPGAMG01_FD_67568 | JGI IMG/M metagenome (GOLD analysis project Ga0078972, IMG submission 67568) | Hot spring thermophilic microbial communities from Obsidian Pool, Yellowstone National Park, USA - OP-RAMG-01 (SPADES assembly) (version 2) | ecosystem: Environmental > Aquatic > Thermal... | reverse complement strand
ACTCTTCTTCCGCTCAACGCAGCTCGTCCCTTCACTACGGAGACCCATTGCCAATAGCCATCAGTCGCAAGTTCAACAACTTTTCCATTAGCGCTAATCCAGTTGAAGAACTCGTCACCGTGCTGACGGGCTGTGAACCGGACGCCATTGGGTTGGTGGAGCTCGAATGGCCTATCTAGGGCCGGCACACCCATGACTTGAACCGATACTGCAGCGAAAAGTACTGCCAATGCTGCTACCAATGGATTGTGCCCCCCGAAGAACGAGGGGACCCCTCGGTTGATTACGTGGCTCTTCATGGTTTCTTTCTGTCGTTCTTGCATAGGCGCATACCAGTGTTAGACCAGTACAAATCAATCTTTCCAATACCTCCTTGTAGTTCATACTCGTCTTTTATTCTTATAATTACCTTTCCCTTTTCCACATAATGCCGGCAATGAATAATTCATCTACCAGATATGTGACAAATATTCAAATAACAATCAGACTAAAATTTGTACCATTTATGATTAATCAGGATCAAATTGCAAGAAAATATTTTTGCTTTTTCTGATCAAGACGACGAGATAGAATTTTGTATAGCTCGATGGATTAAATAGACAGGTTAGCATGGGTGTTAAGGATGCGCGCTCCGCGCCCGTCAGTTCGCATCAATGTTTTTGTTCGGCATAACACGAACCTACATAGCCAGGCCCATGATTTAGCACCATTGATATGGTTTAACTGCATACTATACCGTCCACGCAAATGCAAGCTGATTTTTAAAGACCTTGCATTCAGCCGAAGGTACTATGCTTGCTCCCGATGATTCATGAGTTAAACTGCTACCCTGAAAATAGATACCTGATCAGGAATAAAGAGTCATAAGAAGCAATGTATTGTTATTTGTGATTATTGAGCGATTGTGTAATTCATTTAAAGATTCTTAATCCATTGGTCTTCGATAAGACTGATAAAGATCGATTTAAAACGGCTTATTTCAGAACAAATAAAGAAAGAGCAAACACTCATGGGTAAACTGATTACGAAAACTAGAAAGGAGTAATTGAATAACTTTTTAATTGAATAAAATCCCCGAAGATTCAAAGGAAAACCCTGATTATCAAAGATAAATAACTCATTAGGGACATCCGTCATGAATCCTGAAAATAATACGTAGTTTATTCAGGCGTGACGGATTACTAAATTGATTATCCGGTTTAACTGGTGAACCTATTCACTCAGATGACCGGTAGATCGGAAAATTGACTAATTTAGCATAGGATTAAATGTTATCGCTATCAACGCTGACATCTGAAAATAGCCAGGAGGATAAATATCTCTCGGCGCATGAAGGGACTATTACAACAACTAATTTATTTTGGTTAATTTTCCGCTTTGCGATCTGTAGGGCGGCCCAGATTGCAGCACCGCTTGATAATCCCACAGGAATTCCTTCCTTACTTATTACTTCTTTAACGGTTGAGGCTGCGTCTTCCTCACGAACCGCAATTATCTCATCCAAAATATTTCTGTTCAGAACCTCGGGGACGAATCCAGCTCCTATCCCCTGGATTCTGTGCGGTCCTGGTTTTCCGCCGGATAATACTGGTGATGAAGCTGGTTCCACAGCAACAATTTTAACGTCCGGCTTTCTAGCTTTTAAGACTTCACCGACTCCGGTAATTGTTCCGCCAGTACCTACACCAGCGACTAAAATATCAATCTTGCCATTAGTATCGCGCAAAATCTCCTCGGCTGTAGTTTTTCTATGAATCTCCGGATTTGCGGGATTAGAGAACTGCTGCAAAATAATGCTGTTTGGTATCCTTGATTGGAGTTCGTGTGCTTTTTCGACTGCGCCACGCATGCCTTTTGTGCCATCGGTAAGAACCAGTTTTGCTCCAAGGATTTTCAGCAATTTTCTGCGTTCCAGGCTCATTGTTTCTGGCATTGTTAGAATGAGCTTTAATCCTTTGGCTGCAGCCACAAATGCTAAAGCAATTCCGGTATTACCGCTTGTAGGCTCTATTAGTACAGTATCTTTGGTTATTTTACCGGCACGTTCAGCGGCCTCAATCATTGCGAGTCCGATCCTGTCTTTAACGCTTGATAATGGGTTAAAAAACTCCAGCTTCAAGACAATATCAGCTAATGCTGCATTATCCCTGGCTGTTTTATTAAGCCTGACTAAAGGTGTGTTACCAATTGTTTCAGTAATTGAGTTATATATGCCAGCCATACAAGTTAATGTTTTTGGTTTATGCTCAGCGATAACATCTTATTTTACAGCGTTTTTTAAGGCCTGATCCAGATCTGCTTTAATATCGTTTATATCTTCAAGGCCGATTGAGAGTCTGATATAGTCCTCTGTCACACCAGTTGCGCGTTGTTCTTCTTTACTAAGCTGCTGGTGTGTAGTTGACGCCGGGTGAATGACCAAGCTTTTAGCATCACCGATATTGGCCAGGTGCGAAAACAGTTTTACTGAGTTGATAAAACGTTTACCGGCTTCCAAACCGCCTTTGATACCAAATCCCACAATTCCGCCAAAGCCTTTCTTCAAATATTTCGATGCGATTTTGTAATTTGGATTTGACTCCAGACCCGGGTATGTGACCCAACTAACCAATGGGTGGCTCTGCAAAAATCTTGCGACTTCCAGTGCATTTTGGGAATGCATCTGCTGTCTTAAAGGAAGTGTCTCCAGTCCAATCAAAAACTGCCAGGCATTAAAGGGGCTGAGCGAAGGTCCCAGGTCCCGCAACAATGTAACTCTGACTTTTAAAATGAAAGCGACATTACCAACACCTTCTAAATTTCCAAATGCATCCCAGTAAACTATTCCGTGGTAACTTGGATCAGGATTTGTAAATTCAGGGAATTTACCATTGTTCCATTTAAACTTTCCGGAATCGATAATAATTCCACCGATTGCAGTGCCATGGCCGCCAACATATTTTGTTGCGGACCCAACAATTATATCGGCCCCGTAATCAAACGGTCTGACCAGGCCTACGCCTACTGTGTTATCGACAATCAAAGGGATACCGTTATCGTGAGCTATTTTTGCCAGGCCTTCGAAGTCCGGCACATCAAGCTTAGGGTTTCCGATTGTCTCTGCATAAATAGCTTTAGTGCGGTCCGTGATCGCTCTTCTAAATCCATCTAAGTCTTGAGAATCAACAAACCTGACAGTTCTTCCTAACTTTTGGAACGTGTAATGGAGTAACTGATATGTACCGCCATACAAGTTGTTTGCAGAAACAATCTCGTCACCAATATTTGTTATCCCCAGAATTGCCAACGCAATTGCAGCCTGACCCGACGCAACGGCTAGCGCGCCTGTTCCACCCTCAATAGCTGCCATGCGCCGCTCAAAAACGTCCGTCGTCGGATTCATGATCCTTGTGTAAATATTTCCAAACTCCTTTAATGCAAACAACCGTGCTGCATGATCTGTATCTTTGAACACGTACGACGTGGTTTGATATATTGGAACAGCTCTGGAACCAGTTGTTGGATCCGGGACCTGTCCTGCATGCAAGGCTAATGTAGCCAGCTTCGTTGTTTCAATATTCATAACTTTTCAATTACTGATTAAGCAACATCCTTAAACTATACCTACCAAAATCTCATGCCTTTAGGGAGACTTTTTAACACTAACTCAATGAGATGCTTAACAATTGTGGAGCATATTTTTCTTTTGCAATCAATTTCAACCAAATCAACTACCTTAGTATATAACCAAAAAATATTTTTTCAAGGATCCAGATTTAATGGTTGATACTTTGAACGGTTACTTTGGGCAATCAGTGTTTTTCCTTTAGTTTTTAAGCGATAATCTGGAGTGAAAGATGTGATACTGTCGAAGGAACGCTGTTTTTTTTGTTAAGTAATTCAAGTCTGATCTGAGTCGTTGTTTTTATATTTCCGGGTCACTTTGTTGAGAAACTGGTTCAATCTTACGAACATCCAAAAACTCTTAAACTAATCAACGATTCAACAAACGTTTTGGTTTAGCCAGGGTTAAAAACGAACGGCCTGCAAGTTTGCAGGCCGTGTACAATATTTGGGATAAAGAGTTAACCACCCGTTATTTTGCCGATGAAGAAGCTGTAGAATTGGTAAAATATTCTACATTAGCCTCTTTTTTTATTTTCTCGAAATAATCAGGCAATTGTTTTTGGGCTTCCTGGTATGAAAGATAATTTTTGATATCGTTTTTGACCTTTTCGAATGGCAATGTTTCGGCCGGGTATTTATCCAGCAGTTTGATGATATGATACCCGAACTGAGTGGTTACGATATCGCTAATTTTTTCTTTATCGAGAGCGAAAGCGGCTTTTTCAAACTCAGGTACCATTTGGCCGTGTGAGAATGTGTATTCACCGCCTTTATTTTTTGATCCGGGATCATCTGAATATTGTTTGACCAGGTCAGCGAAGTTAGATCCTTTTTTAGCCTGCGCGAGGACTTTTTCTGCTAGAGCCAGTTTTTCTTTCTTTTTATCTGCCGGCAATTCCTGATTAGTCAATGGATCTCTAGTACTTATCAAGATATGCGATGCTTTTACACGTTCTGGCATTTCGAATTGTTGTTTATTATCCTCGTAATATTGTTTTATCAACGAGTCTGAGATATTAATTTTCGAACGCAGTTCGCGTTCCACAACTTGTTCACAAGTTTGTTGTTCTAACAAACGATCTTTAAACTGAGTTAATGTCATGCCTCTTGCTAGCAATTCACGATTTAGCGCCTCAGGTGAGCCGACGCTTTTTGTGAGTTCATCAATACGCTCTTCGACATTGGTTTTAGCAATATCTTTATCGGCCTGAGTAGCGCGACTGATTAAAATCTTACGCAAAACCAGATTATCGAGGATCTTTTGTTCGATAGCGTTACGCTGGTCCTCTGGGATTGTCTGATTTTGAGCGGCAGCAGAAGACTTATAACCAATAAATGCCTCGTCGACTTCGCTTTGTTTTACTTCGAATCCTTTACCTTTAGCCACGACTTTATCCGGGAAAAGGTTAGTTGCAGATTTTGATGCAACAGGATTGGTTTGTGCTGACGTTGCAGCAATTGTTGAGTTCGAGCAAAGACTCGCTGTTACGAGTATTGCAACTAATATAATTTTGTATTTCATTTTTTTTCCGATTAACTACTAGCCACTGTCATAGTTGAACTACATGGACATTGCTAATATCAGGGTCACTCTGGATTTCTTTTAACAACTCTGATGATGGCAAGCTGTCCAAACTCAAAACTGTGAGTGCCAGTCCACCTACAATATCGCGGCTTAAACTCATATTTGCAATATTTACTTTATATTTACCCATTAAAGTACCAACTTCGCCAACAATACCGGGCCGATCACGGTTTGTTAGAATTAACAGGACTCCTTCTGCTGCGATTTCCACAGGATACTCATTTATTCTCACAACGCGTGGACTTGCTTTTGTTCCGAAGAACGTCCCGCTAACAGATACTTTTTTACCGCTATTAAACACTGAGACATTGAGCCATTCAGTGAAATCTGTGTTTTCGCTGGATTTAACTTCTTCGACTTTCAGGCCGATAGATTTTGCCAGAAGATTAACATTTACGAAGTTAACATCCTGTGCTCCAGCAGAGGCCAGGAACCCCTGTAACACAGAACGGGTAATAGGATCAGCCGGCAACTGTGATGCCTTACCGCCGTAAGTAATTACTACTCGTTCATTTCGTGTCGGGGCCAATACAGCAGCAATCTTTCCTAATCTTTCACCGAGCAACAGGTATGGTTTTACTGCTGCATAAGTCTTGGCGTCCAGACTTGGTAAGTTAACTGCATTTCTTACAGTACCGTTTAATAGATAGTCCATGACCACTTCGGCGACTTCTATTCCGACATTTATTTGCGCTTCAGCAGTACTTGCCCCCAGATGAGGAGTGAGTATTACTTGATCCAGACCCCTGAGAACAAAATCTGGCGGTGGCGGTTCTGTTTCATAAACATCTAAAGCAGCACCGGCAACATGTCCACTTTTAATAGCTTCAGCTAAATCTTTTTCATTAATAATTCCGCCCCTCGCGCAATTGATTAATCTTACGCCTTTTTTCATTTTTGCAATAGCAGCGGCGTTAATCATTCCCCTTGCAGTATCTGACATTGGGATATGAACTGTGATGATATCACTTTTTGCATAAATAGTATCGAGGTCTACAAGCTCAACATTTAAAGCCTCAGCCCTGGACGGAGACAAGAAAGGATCATGTCCGATAACAATCATTCCAAAAGCATGTGCACGTTTAGCCACCTCAGAGCCGATCCTGCCAAGGCCGATAATGCCAAGAGTCTTCCCGTAAAGCTCTGTTCCCTGGAAGGCCTTCCGATTCCATTCACCCGCCTTCATAGAAGCATTTGCCTGAGGGATTTTTCTGACCAATGCCATAATCATGGCAAAAGTCAACTCAGCTGTTGAGATAGTGTTTCCTCCTGGTGTATTAACAACCACTACGCCGTGCTTGGTGGCGCTTTCGACGTCTACATTATCTACTCCGACACCAGCACGACCAATAATACGAAGTTTGGGGGCAGACTCGATTATTTTTTTGGTTATCTTTGTCTCTGATCGGACCAGTATACACGCAGCATCCTTAACCAGAGGGATAAGCTCTTCTTCTGAATGTTTTCTTTCCAGGACTACGACCTCAAACTCAGGCCGTCGTTTGAGCAATTCAACGCCTTTTGGTGAAACCGGATCACAAACCAATATTTTCATTTTAAAATCCACTACACAATAAAGAATGCGTCCTAAAACGTCAATTGATTATTCTTTAGCACTAATTTGAAACCTGAGGAATATAAAAGTTTAAATCCTGGTAGTTTCTCCCGGGTTAAAACCTAACCAGCTCATCGGAATTACCCACAACCTGGGTTGAAAACATAACCGCAATCATTTCAATCTCAGGTTTTCAATAAATTACTCTCTATCGCTTTTTGTCTTATGCTCGGAAGACCTTAATAATACCGTCGCGACAATAAACAATATGACAAACGAAGCCACAACTATCAAAATCCTTTGCCCCCACCTGGGAGATGTATTCTCTGTTGCGAGGAACTTTACGATCAAAGGTTTTTTAACCTCAGGTTGCATGGATCTGACAAACTGGACCGGAACACCTGCCTTGGGTATTGTAACCTTTAATGGCCGTATTGAGACCTCAGATATTTGTTGGGCCTGTTGAAGCTTGTCAAGTTGCTGTTCTGCAACTTGCAAGTCGCGTTGCAAAAATGGCGATTCTGCTTCTTCAGAAACCGACAAGTTTGAACCTTTGGATGCAAATTCTTCCTGTGCAGCTAAGAGGTTTGAGCTTTGGATCTTTCTTATTTGTGAGCCAATTATTTTAAGTTGCTCTTGATCTTTGGCTTTTATGGCTTGAGACTGGACTTGTGAGAAAGTGTCAACAGCATTTTTGAAATCGCCGGCTTCCAGACTCTTCCTGGCTATAGATATATCCTTTTTCATCTTTGTCTCAAAAGCCGATTTTATCGAATATTGCTCCAAATAATATTGAGCTTCGGAGAACAAGCCTTCGGTTTTACTTTTAGATTTAGAAGTAACGCCTACGCTAGCTAATGTCATAGTCCCTGAAAACTTGTCGTATGCCCATCCTGCTGGCAGATAAATTGTCCAAAGGGCATCTTTGAAAGGCAAGTTAAAGGCCGGAGATATAAGCTCTACAAACCCTTTTTGATGAGGAAACTTAATCTGCGCTGAGTAAACTATATGCACTTCAAACGCTTGGCCACGAGACGAAGCCCCAATCAAAGGAATAATTAAAACATTATTTTTATTTTTCACAGTTACAGCTCTATCAGCGACTGTTACCGACCATAAAACTGAATTTGTCGGCAGGTTTAATTCAAAACCATTCAATCCATTGTTTTGCATTGAAAGGACTAGTTCGTTTAAAATATTCCCATTGACGGATAAAGCAGAAGTCATCTGAACTTTATTAATAAACGCTTGTAAAACTTCGGCTTCTGAATGTTTTAAAATCTTGATATTCAACTTAAAGTCGGGTCTCAAATATTTATATGAAACAGTCGGGCGCAGACTATGGATTTGTCCCCATTCTGGCAAATCTCGCGTATCTATCTTGAGCAAGTCTGCAGATTCCTGTTCTTCAATCGTTAGCGGTGGACGACACGCTACAAGTATATATCCAAACTGGCGCTCAACTTCTTCAGTAATAATTGTGGCTACTGCAAACGGCATGGCTTGATCTGGCTGAGTTAGCTCGTAATTAACTTTAAGAAAATAATCTCCTTTAATCTTCCGCTGGAGTTCTATCTTACAAACATTATTGGAGAATTCTTTGTGTTTAATATCTGGGCCAAAGATTTCGACGTTCTTTAAGTCAGGTGGCAGTCTTAGTTTTAATTCGTTTACTGGTGCATTTGCAATTGAATATTTTATCATAGCCTGGCCAGTGCTTACGCCATCAGCGAACACTGCCCAAGTACAAGTTTCTGCGGTTATCCATGGTGGCAATGCTTCTGCTGCTATTGTTAAAGTCCATGGGTTCTCGGGCTTAGAATAATCGCTGGTAGCCTTAAAACCCAGAGACCCAGCACCAATTGATGAAGCAGGCTTTTGTTCTGAGGTGTTATTTTGACTCACTGGTTTGATATCCGGCTGCAGAATAGCTGAGGCTGGGATTTCAACCAGCCCATTAGATTTAGCTGTCTTAATCGAGATACCTTCATCGGCAATAACCAGTATATATGCATTGAGTTTTGAGATATTCCGAGGCCATACACTCTTGATCTCAATTTCTTTTGCAAGTTGGCCTTTAAAATTTACCATTTCAATCTGCCCTGTCCATGATCCAATAAATTTTTTATCCAGTGAAACAACAATTCGCCTGCCCTGTGCTGTAATTTCTTCAATCCAACCGGTTAATTGCATTCCTGAAACATTCACTACATTAAATTCCTGAGGCACTAAAAATTCAAAATCAAATACTCCGGCTTGTTTTACCTCCATCTCAATTTTTGAAACAATTCGATGTTCCTCAAATCCTATGTAGTAATGATTTCGGACCACTGCATCAATTAATGGCTTCAGTTTTGCTACTTGCATGAGAAGTATTGGATGCTGCGGATGTGGTCGGCTATCGTCCTGAGTAACAACTGCACGCCAGGCACTCTTGAAGGGTTCGGACTTCTGGCCAGTAGTCTTTTCAAACTCTTGTGGATCAATTTGCTGGAACGCACTTGTCGTAATTTGAGATTCGAGTTCTTCCTCCATTTGCACTGCTGCAATGACCACTTCTCGTTTCACCCCTAACGAGATCGGAATTGGAACCGACAATTTGGCAGGCAAAGCTTCAAACCGCAACAAGGATTCAAGCTTTATAGTACAATTGGTAGAAATTTCTTTAACAAGCTCGATGTCTAATATGTTTGAATTCTGGTTTCTTAAAAGACTCCAATTTAAAACATCATGGCCTGATAGTTGAACCATAATCAGATTCGTAGGCATCAAAATCTGAAGTTTCCGTAGCCTTCCCTGTAAAACATCATACCTAAAGGTAGAACTTAGATTGATAGCACCTGACTCAATTTTAACGATTGTTGCATTAGTAGAAAAAATAGAAGTAATGGCCTCCAAAGTTTTCCCAATTTTAGGTGACCAATACATATTAACCTGCCCATCAGAACCGACCACTGCATCTACAACTGTTGAATTTTGAAAATGCTTTGTCGTATACCAAACAGCAGATGGGAACTCCACATCGAAGTCATTGCCTGAAATATTAATTAAAAACTTGCTTGCTGTTGCAGGTGGCACAGTAAAACTTATGCACCGTCGGCCAGCTTCATCCACATACCCTGGAACAAAATCACATTCAATCGAGTACCGGCCCGGTTCAAAAACAGTAAGCACCGAAAAGTTATCCTTTCTACTAACTATGCTATTTGTCGATGAAAGTTTAAACCGTTTTAGTGCCAATTCTGGACCAAACAACTTTACCGATGCATTTGATCGGGTTGATGTAAAATCTATTTTCGCAGAAAACACAATACTGGTGTCACTAATTGTGCCTGTGTAAGAAGCGTTCATGAATGTTATTGCGCAAGGCAATGTCTCAGCATGTGTTGAAAACACGCAGCTCATGCCCATGCTAATCAACAGGCATATCTTAATAGCCTGATTTTCATGCACTTTGGGCTTAATCCGGTCTATTATAATTTTCAAGACAACCACCGGTAAAAGAACAATGGACCAAAGGGCAATGAACATGGCGAAATGTAATACTCCCCAACCAAGCAAACAATACACAGTTGCCCAAAACACCAATGAAAATCCAAATGCAACCCTGAAAGCTGAAATTTGAGTTTTTGAGAATGCCCTCCATAATATAAATAATCCGACTAAAAACAGGCTTAACTGGAAGATGATTCTAGCAGCAATAAAAGTGCGCAGAGGAGCACACAGCGCCTTAATTATTGGTTGTTCGGATTGATTTTGTAAAATCCTGGTAAAGAGGAAGGAGTACCCATCTTTTGGTACTTCAATTATTACTGGTTTAACCCCGGCTGCTGTAGGCAAGTTTGTTGCCTGCGCTTGAAGTGGTGTTTTTTCTTCTGCAACTGATTTACCCATAGACTGTGGTAAAGCAGTAAGAGGTGCAGGCTGGGCTAGTTTCATGTGCAATTTTTCCTGCATGGCGTTAGCCTCTGGAACAGCTGCTGCATTCAACATCAACTGACTCACACCTTCGGCTTTTGCATCAAATTGTTTAAATTTAAGAAACCCTTTGTTAAACTCCTCATTGAAACTTGATTCACTTATTTGTTTAACCGAACCATCCAGGTATAAGACTAAACGCCTTTTTTCGTAGGGCTCAGGAGAAAACGCTACTATTGAGTTTTCAAACAGCTCCTCCAATTTAACCCCATTCCCAACGTACATATATCGTTGGCCGGATATTGGATCGATTGTAACTTTATCTGCCAGACCTCCGGTTTCCTGAACCTCACTCAAAGAAGCTGGCAGTCGTCCTTTTTCCTTAGCAAATAATTGGATAGCCATCCCTATCTGCTTTAAATTATTCATTGAACTAATATTAATTGCTCTAGCCTTAGCGGCAGCAATTGATGGTAAGAGTATTCCACTCAAGATGCCAATCACGAGGACAGTTAATAAGATTGTCACCAGGTAATTACCAAACCGGTAAAGTCTGGATAACTTAACAAGAGCAATAACGAAACATACACCGCACATCACCGCAAAAGTGACCAACAATATTCTAACATTATCATTAACTAATTTTACAAATTCTCTCCACGCATCGTTCATTGTATAAAATGAACCTCTGACCGATTGCATGTTACCGGCCATAGCAACTAGCCGATATTTATCAGGTACAAACAATTGCCATTCAGTATAAGAAGTAGGCGAATCAGTTTTGGGACCGGCTATCTCGATTCTTTTGGGCAGATTTGATTTAAAACTTTTGATCTTCTGCGAATAGACGACTTCGACTGTTACTGGTTCGTTCGGGTCACCAGTTTTTGGCATTGGTATCAGCAGGGTCTCGTTATCGCGCTCAATCACTGATGCAGCATTATTGATATAACAAGCCCAGAATTGGGCTTGTGCTGGTAAAAACAGCCGTTGATAAACTCGATCCTTATTCTTGATCCGGTATATGGCTTTGGTAAGCGTCTGTCCTTCGTCATTGACGACAGTAGTCAGGTCAAGTCGATCTACCACAGCCGAGGCTAGCGGTTGTTGATCCAGACGAGTAGTGATCAGACTGAGAAAATAATCAGATGCTGAGTATTTCCATGCATAAAGTATGGGTCTCAAAATTAAAGATCGGTCTGCAGGTTTGATTTCGGATTCATCAATTCTTGTAATATTTCCCTTGATAACAGAAGGCTTTATTTCAAGTCCGCCAGTTGATGTGATAATAATAAGCCCCGTCTCCCTATTGACATTGCAAGCGTGAATGCCGCCAATATTAATTTCTTCAGAGGCCCGACCTAATGGAAAGTCATACGTAACTACCAGGGTATAACCACCCCAGAACTTGTCTTGAAGTCCGATATGCCATTTACCATCTTTGAACTCTTTTTTCCGAATGCCAGCTCCAGTGAAATCCACATTCCTCCAGTGTTCTGGCAGTTCAACTGTAAATTGCTGGATCCCTTGATTTGCTATTGAATATCGGAGGATTGCACTCCCACCAACTATATCATCGCCTATGGTTACTATGTTGATAATCTCTGAATCAATTTTAGGAACTAATTGTTGACAAATAATTTCTAACTCCCACTCAGGCTGTGTGGAAGTGTACTCAAGAAAGTAGCCGGGTTTTCTATTAACAAATGTAGGCCTTTCACGCAGAGAGACAATCCTGCTGGGTTTGACTTCAATACCCGGGGCAGCTGAAATCTTAACATCAAATGATTCGCGCTCAGCGTTTTGCAATCTGATAGGTGTAACCAGGATTGTCCTGGGGAAAGTACGGTCTATTTTTTCGAATCCAATTTCTAGTTCTTTTTTCCCAAATATCCCCCCAGTAAATTCGATCTCTAAACGCCTATTGTTAACCTTCCAATCGGCCATGCCGTCTCCCCTGACTGAAGTGGGATTAAACCCGGCCGGAATGTCAATAACCAGATTGTAAATCCTTGTTTTCTCCACGCTTAAATCCAAAAAACATGACATTTGGACTCGGGTATCTTCGATCCTAAAATCCAAAGAAGAATGCGCTTTTACAGAAGGCACCAAAGCAGAAACCCTGGCGTTTATAAACAAAGGCCTGGAAACCATTCGAAAGGCATATTTCCCCTGGCCAGAGGTATTTACCTGGCGAACTCCAAAAGCATCCTCAACCGATAGTTGGACATCTTCGCAGTCCAAAATCAAAAACCCTGTCTCTTGAGCTACATTTATGGGTGAGGGTAAACTTAACTTCTGCAAAGCTGGCAATGACGATATCTTTGATTCAGTTTCAACTGTAATAGTGCATTCGTTTTGAACAGGGTTCAAAAAAATTATTGTAACCTTATTTGCTGTTAAATTTGTTTTTATATACCAATCCCGTATTTGCGGGCCCTCTAATTTTATAACACTTTGATCCTTTGGAATTTCAATACTGAGCTCATTTACTGGAGTTTTGCGGATAAAATGTGTGATTTTTGTGGAATACCTCAGGCCAATTGGCGTAGCTTTGATAAAACCAGTGGTATCAGCTGTTACCACTGCTTCTGCAGGGCTCATCGCTGGCAATACACTCCATCGTAAACCGATCCGCTCGTTTGAGATAGTATAACCTTCTATCAGAGTTTCATCATTGGATTTCTCGGTCCGCGAAACTGCCAGGCCTGTAGCTCGGATTTCCGAATCTTTACCGCTTGTCCGCACTTTAACTAACCCCACCACTGTCCTGGGTATACCAAATTCGGTAAACAGCCATTCTCGGTCCTGCTTAACTTTAGTAAATAGCCGTACTTGAATAATATGTTTCCCAGGCCTATCAGCTAATAAATAAAATTTGGAACCATCCCCAACAACTCGGCAATGGTCATTTGTGTTTTGTTCAACTGCTGCTTCGCCCTCAAATAGCAGTTCAGAGACTTCATTTGTCACAAAAGACTCCGCCTTTATCGTTGCTAAATAATTTGCTGAGCCAGCATTTAAAACACCATCAAGAGAAACTTCGTGAATAACAAGGTTTGTGATACCAGTAACAGTGACCATCTCTGGTTTAGCAACTGGCAATGGTGGAGCAGTCCCTAAAGAAAGAATCTGTAAACCGTTGATAACAGCTATACCACCGGCTTCGGGTTCGCAAATAATATTAACAGGCGTCCCTTCTACTACAGGCACGTCTTTAAACACAACAAATTGTTTTCCTTCGCTCCAGCTTTGGCTTAGTTTCCAGTTTCTGAATCCCGATCCTTTTAATGGCCCAAATTGATTGGTATTAGAAATGAGCTTAAAAATAGTGTTTTGCTCGCCATTGACATCAGGCTCGGCATAACCATACAGATAAAAATGGTACTTGCCCGAAGGCAATCCTATAATTGTAACTGTAATATTACTTCCATTGCTGGCATAAATATAAGAATCGAACATTTCATCACCAGTTGAATTACGCCAGGCCCCAGGTGCATTAGAAACAACTACTGATACATTAATTGGCAAGCCATCCGACGTCTTTAGCTGGCTGGTAACTGCATTGCTAACTAATGGCATGCCGGGAAGATATTTTGGGATGTAATGGCTATGAATATTCCAATAATCATTTGTCGATAAACCCACTGCAGCTGTCCCAACTTTCCTGATTGTTGTGTCTGATGAAAAATCAATATTGATCAATAATTGGCCATAGCCAACCATGCAAATCATGCTAAAAACACAAATTTGTAACAATCGAAATAAAGAGCCTTGAACAGCAGGAATAAATTTTTTCATAAAATAATGATTTAACAATGGCAAGTATATGATTTGTCGCCAAAAGCTTCAAGATTTATTAGCTGAATCAGTATTTGGTTTTTATTGAAAAATTACTTTGAAAAAATTGCGAGTCGTTTTAAATTTTCGATCATGAAACCTTACATAATATTTTTAGCCCTGGCGATACTTGCCAGCATGGTGAGCCCGAAGATCATCGCCGAGGATTCAGCAGAAAAACAATCGGAGTCAGCATCAATTGCAAAGGACTCGCGATGTTTTGAACTGCGCATTTATTATGCAGCCCCTGGCAAATTTGAAGAACTAAACGCCAGGTTTAGAAATTATACAAACAAGCTTTTTCAAAAGCATGGCATGACTATCATCGGATATTGGATCCCGACTGATAAAGATCGAAAGGATCAACTTATTTACCTGCTTGCGTTTCCTGACCGTGCTGCTAGGGATAAAGCATTTGCTGAATTTTCAAAGGATCCAGAATGGCAAGATGTGGTCAAGAAAACAGAAGCAAACGGTAGATTAGTAACTCGCGTTGAATCGATCTTTCTAAAGGCAACTGATTATTCGCCCATTAAATAGTCAAAAAAGTTAAAGTTTTAAAGTAAATTTCATTGGCTAATCAAAACGAGCTCAATACTGTGTTTGCAGGATGAGCCTCGGACATTCATGATTAGCATGTTAATAGGGCCATGATATATTTACTTAAACCAGGCTAGAAAAAATGCAAAATATTATGAAAATCTTTGTCCAATTACGCTTAGTCTTTGTTTTTATTTCTGTCGCATGTCTTATCTTGACCAGTTGCAGTACAGTCCCTGTTACAGGCAGACAGCAATTAAATATAATATCCTCAGCCCAGGAAGTAGAATTGGGATTATCCAGCTTTGAAAAATTAAAGAAGGATTCAAAGATTTGTACTGATCCAAATATAAATGCACTGGTTCAGAAAGTTGGACAAAGAATTGCTGCAGTTGCAGATCTGCCATCAGCTCAATGGGAATTTGTTGTTTTCGAAAATGCCGAGCCAAATGCGTTTTGTTTGCCGGGTGGAAAGGTCGGGGTTTATACCGGGATACTACCATTCACAAAAGATGAGGCGGGTTTGGCCACAGTGATAGCACATGAGGTAGCTCATGCAGCAGCACATCATGGTGGTGAAAGACTCTCTCAAGCAATATTATTGGGAGTTGCCGGCCAAGGTATTAGTAGCACTATGGCAAAATCGGATCCACGTTGGCAAGCCCTGGTCTCAATTGTTTATGGTGCAGGCTCGCAGCTTGCCATCGTGTTGCCACATAGCAGAAAACAAGAGTTGGAAGCCGATGAAATAGGTCTAGTTTACATGGCCAGAGCAGGTTACGATCCAAATGCGGCAATACAATTCTGGGAACGATTTTCCGAGTATGGGAAAAAATCAAGTGCCTCAATGCCATGGTTCCTGAGAACACATCCGGTAGATGAGATTCGCATTCAAAATTTAAAGGCCTGGCTACCTAGAGCGTTACAGGAATATCATCCACAATAACAGACCGACCGTGGTATAGACCAATTCTCGCTAAAGAAATAATTTCAGACCATACTCATTTAAACTTTGTTGCGCTCAACATCAAATTATTTCAATCATTCATTACATGCTGATTCCTGGACATTATTCACATTTTAATGATTTAGGATTGCTTTTTATCGTTTGATCGTATAATCAAACAGCAAATTTAAGCTTGGGACTGAAATATTTTGTGCTCAAATATTTCAGTTGGTCATACAGATAAAATTTCAATTTTTACAGAAACAATGGAAAGAAATTACTTAGCATGCGATCTGGGGGCCGACAGCGGTAGGCTGATTGGTGGCTCCATACACAATGAAAAACTTTCACTTCATGAGATTCATCGTTTTCCCAACGGGCCAGTCCGCCAAAATGAATCTCTACATTGGGATATAGATAAACTTTTTAATGAACTGGTAGAAGGATTACGACGTGCCGGGTCTTCAGGTAATAATTTTTCCAGTATAAGTTGTGATTCATGGGGTGTCGACTATGTACTGTATGACGATTCAAATAGAATAATTAAACCCGTTTATCATTATCGGGATCAAAGGTGCGTCAAAGGCGTAGAGATTGTTAAAGCTAAAATACCCTGGGAAGAAATTTTTAAGGAAACCGGCATCCAGTTCATGCAACTAAACACTATTTATCAACTTGCGACCGAAAGCAAAGAACGATTGGCTTCTGCACGGATGCTATTATGCATAGGTGATGCATTTTTGTACTATTTAAGCAACTGCGCACTAACCGAAGAATCATTAGCCAGTACCACTCAGCTTTACAACCCTATTACCAAGAACTGGTCATATAAACTAATTGATATACTTGGTTTACCTCGCAACATTTTTACCAGGATAGTACCATCAGGCACTATCCTCGGTCCAATGAAACAAGAACTGATCCGGAATTGTGGGCTCAACCCAATGGAAGTCATCGCCTCATGTTCTCACGATACTGGAGCTGCGGTAGCTGCAGTCCCGGCAGAAGGTGATGACTGGGCATACCTCAGCTCTGGCACATGGTCACTCATGGGTGTCGAACTTGCATCTCCTGTAATTAACGATGCCTCCCGAACCTTAAACTTCACTAACGAAATAGGCTACGGCGGATCAGTCAGATTTTTGAAAAATATAATTGGCCTTTGGTTGATCCAGGAATGCCGACGTCATTGGAACAAGTCTGGGTTTTCATTCTCATTTGCAGACCTTGAGAACATGGCCAAAGAAGCACCAGCCTTTGTTTCTCTTATCAACCCAGCAGACCCAAGATTTATCGCGCCCGATAATATGCCAGAAAAAATAGCTGATTTTTGTAAGGAGACATCTCAGCCTGTCCCCAAATCTCCCGCAGCTACCGTCAGATGTATTTACGAAAGCTTAGCTTTGCTCTACAAACGAACACTCCTCCAAATTGAGCAAGTTATCAAACGCCCAATTCGTAAACTACATATCGTTGGTGGCGGTAGTAAAGATTCATTGCTAAATCAGTTCAGTGCAAATGCCACACAAGTACCGGTCTATGCAGGACCAGCCGAAGCCACTGCCACCGGCAATATAATAATCCAGGCAATCGCTCTTGGACACATAAAATCACTTGATGAAGCACGCAGGCTTGTCAAAAATTCCAGCGTTATTAATGTTTATAAGCCATCTGACTCAGCGCTTTGGGACAAAGCTTACGAACGTTTCGAAAAGTTGTTCAAGTAATACAATCAACCTCGTCTAAATTTGATCAGACCCTGGTTGAGATAACCCAGAACCAGGATCCTTTAAAAGCCTATTCGAAGCTGGCTGGGTCTGTGCCTGAATATTTTTTCGTCTCATAAACCAGCTAGCAAATTTGGCCAGAAAATGCTCAGAAAATTGTTTCATTTTCTGTAATAAGTATTAGCATTGCCTTGACAAAGAGCTATTGGTTTATGATCAGCAGGTCCAACACAGTTAATTGTTTACTCAAAAGCATATTTTTGAGCTTTATCTGCTCAATAATATTAAGTTTTGGATGTGCAAAAAACAAAGAAAACCAACTTACTATGAATAAACATGATAAGATTCGGAAACCTGCAGTGGCTGGTCTCTTTTATCCTTCTGACCAGGCAGAATTGAATTTAATGCTCGATAAATATTTAACCGATGCAATGTCGTTGAACATACCCGGGATTCGAGCGATTATTTGCCCACATGCGGGCTATATCTATTCTGGACCAGTTGCTGCCAAAGCTTATAAACAATTAATTGGGCGCAAGATTGATACGGTTATTATTTTGGCTCCGAGTCATTATGCTATGTTTGGTGGGGCATCTGTTTCAGATGCCGCATTTTGGGAAACACCTCTAGGCAAAATAGCTGTCTCAGATAAAGCCAGGGATCTCTCAATGATCAAACCATTTATTCCAGAAACACCATGTGAAATGGCGCCGCCATCATGGTCTATTCAGTCACCGCTTCTCAAAAACAACCCAAAAGATATTGTCAATACTCCGCATACATGGGAACATTCTATTGAAGTCCAAATCCCGTTTATCCAAAAAGTCCTGCCCCAGGCAAAAATTATACCAGTTGTAATGGATAATATTGATTATACTGCTGCAGCAAAGGCATTAAATTCATTCCTTACAGAAAACACTGTTATTGTGGTTAGCTCGGATCTCAGCCATTATAATCCTTACGACCTGGCTAAAAAACTGGATAAAGAAACTATCGAAGCCATTTGTAATTTTGATTATTCTAAAATCACACCAGATGAAGCGTGTGGATGCGTTCCTATAAAACTTCTCTTAAAACTAGCTGAACTCAATGGCTGGAAAGCACGCATGATCGCTTACCAAAACAGCGGAGATACGGCCGGAGATAAACAGCGCGTTGTGGGATACACCGCCATCGTTTTCTATGAAGATATTGCTTCGGAGCTGAATTCTGAGGATAAACGCTACCTGCTGAAACTCGCCCGCCAGACTATAGCTTCTGCTTTTGGCGGTAAAAAAATCGAGGATGTCCTGGCAGATCAAAATCCAGGCAAAAATCTCACACAAGCCAGAGGTTGTTTTGTTACTATAACAGAGGGCGGCAAGCTACGCGGTTGCATCGGCAATATCTGGCCATCACACCCATTGTTCAAGGCAGTAGCAATAAACGCATTCCAGGCAGCATTTAAGGATTTCAGATTCCCTCCGCTCCAGCCCAACGAACTACCACATATTGAATTAGAAGTAAGCGTTCTAACCGTGCCTAAACCACTCAACGCCACAGGACCAAAAGAAATATTAGACAAACTTAACCCCGGCAAAGATGGTGTAGTCCTGCAAATCGACACGAGCATGGCAACTTTTTTACCACAAGTCTGGGAACAGATTCCCGACAAAATTGAGTTCTTAGAAGAATTGTCAAAAAAGGCCGGTTGTCCACCGGATGCATGGAAAAATAATAACGCCAGGGTATTAATCTACCACGTGGTTGCATTCAAGGAATCAGAATTTGGATTAACAAAAAATTAACAACCAGAAGGTTTTTTTGATTTTCAATCGCATTATGATCGTCTTTGCTTTTGTATGAATACAATATCCACATGTTTACATGTAGCAATCGTTATGTTGCTATGCTGCATGAGTACTAATGCACAAAACACAGGTGAGTTTATACCCATCTTCGATGGAAAAACATTAAATGGCTGGCATATAAGCTCAAAAACCCCACATAGCAAAGCTAGTGATTTTAAATCGGGCGGCAAATGGTTTGTCGAAGACGGCGCATTAGTAGGCACACAAGATATCCCCGGCAATGGCGGAATTATTATAACCGATCAACTATTTGATGATTTCGAAATCGTGTTGGAAATGAAAAATGATTTCGGTCCAGATAGCGGCCTGTTTTTGAGATCTACCGAGGACGGCAAAGCCTACCAAGCCATGATTGATTACCATGCCGGTGGAAATTTAATGGGAATCTACGGCGAAGGCTTAGGTGGTAAACCTGCTGTATCAAATTTCAGATTTTTAAATTCGCCTGATGAAATAAAAACAAATGCAGCCCCTTTTAACCTTCCGGTTTTGCCCGAGTCCTGGAAATTTTTTTGGAGGCACGGACAATGGAATGAATTAAGAGCCAGAATCGTTGGCAATCCTCCCAAAATCACAACCTGGATAAACGGCGTAAAATTCATGGAGTGGCAAGAATCAGAAATAAGGCATGTAGCTAAAGGCGGTATTGCTCTGCAAGTCCATGGAGGAGGAAACTTCACAAATCAATTCGTACGCTACAGGAATATACGAGTAAAAAAAATCGAGTAACCATGATTTTCAGAACACTTGGTAAAACAGGCCTTAAAGTCTCAGCCATAAGCTTAGGCACCTGGCAGTTCGGTGGTGAATGGAATAAAACTTTCACCCAAAATGAAGTTGATGAATTATTAGACACAGCTGCAGCCGGTGGAATAAACCTAATTGATACTGCTGAATGCTATGGTGACCACCTGGCCGAATCATTGATAGGCAATTATTTAAGCCGACGAGACCGGACAAAATGGTTTGTAGCTACTAAATTTGGCCACAAATTCTTAGGCTTCAATAACAGACAATGGGAAATGGAACCACACACCGTTCTACGTCAACTTGACCTGTCTCTGCAAGCCTTGAAAACTGACTATATCGATATATACCAATTCCACTCCGGTTCTAATGAACTTTTTGATCAACCTAACCTGTGGGAAGTCTTATTAAAACAAAAAGAAAAAGGTAAAATTCGATTTCTCGGAATCTCAATTTCAAGTAAGGCCGACAGCTACCAGGCCATAAACGCTAGTAAAGTAGGCGCCGATGTATTGCAAATCTTATATAACAGACTTGATCGACGAGCTGAAAAAGACTTCTTTCCATATGCTCAAGAACAAAACCTCGGCGTATTAGTACGTGTCCCACTGGCTGGCGGCTTTCTAACCGGTAAATATAAAACTGGATGCACATTCCCAAAAACCGATATCAGGTCTACGTATCCCACAGAAAAAATAATTAGCTGGATCAAGGAAGCTGAGGAAATCCAGAAAAACGAAATTCCCCCGGGAGTTTCTTTTTCACAATGGGCCATTGCCTGGTGTCTTAAAAATCCAATTGTCCATTCTGTAATTGTGGGCTGTAAGACGTTGGACCAATTGAAGAATAATCTAAATTTAGATCTCTCAGGCAATTAAACCACAAAACAACCTAAGAAATGGTTCGCCGTCCTACCGCAGACGAGTTATCTGATCCTCACATCAATAATCTCCAGATAAATTATCAAACTCAAAATTCAACATTCATGGATTTGAATTCTAATGCTGTTACCCTGGCTTAGAAATTTTTGCCAACATTGATCCGTCCTCTATGAGACCTTACATTGCCCGAACCTCTATGATCTTTGATTATTTTTCAAATTTAGGTGAATTACCCGTATGCCAATTTTGCCTGAAAACACAAAGGTAATGTTTGCTATTTGCGTTTTTTTAGATGAACGCCTCACACGCCGTCCGTACATCGGGGTTGGATCTCCACCCTCAAAAATTAATTGGCTATCTGAAGCCAAACCATCACGGCTTTGAAATATTTATCAACTAAAATCCGGCAGCAATGATTCGGCTCATTACTTATACAAGAATAATAAATTTGACCGACTTCAATAATGCTATATTGTATCAATTAAAGCTTGAAAACATGGTTGGCGTTAAACGAAATCCAATTAATGTGTGCAAATCAGAAGATTTAATGAGCCAATGAAAAAAATTGAGGCTTTTATTGTAATTATAGTACTTTTAACTGTTGCACTTGGGCTGTACCTGTATCCAACAATGCCTGAGCAAATGGCTACTCATTGGAATATTAATGGTGAGGTAGATGGTTATAGTTCAAAATTTTGGGGGTTATTTTTAATGCCTCTGATCCTTTGTGTTTCTGGCATAATATTTATATTAATTCCACGAATAGACCCATTAAAAGATAACATTGAAAAATTTAGAAAATTTTATGAGGCCTTCATCATTGTTTTCATCCTATTTTTAATCTTAGTGCATATGCATCTTATTCTGTGGAATACCGGTGCCAGAATTAATCCAATGAGAATATTACCTGTTGGGATAGGCGTCCTATTTTTCTTTATAGGCATACTCTTGAAAAACGCTAAACAAAATTGGTTCATCGGGATACGAACGCCCTGGACAATGAGTAGTGAAAAAGTCTGGGACAACACTCATAAACTGGGAGCAAAGTTGTTTCAGATCTCTGGAATTTTAGCAATTATTAGTGCTTTCACACCAAGCCGGTTTTCATTTTTCTTCATGATTATACCAGTGATAAGTTCAGCTTTATTCCTGGTAATTTATTCTTTCTTCCAGTACAGCAAAGAAATGAAATCGAAAAACATCTGATCTTGATCGTCTTTTTCCAGAAACCTTTTCAAACACCCTTCAAAATTCTGATTTTTTTAAAAACAAAAACAGTACTTTACAGTTTAGCCTCATGTTTTTCACTTATAAATCAATTATCCGATGCTTGAATTTAACGAATTGTCAGGATTAAACCAAAGCACCAAAAAAAATAAACCGGTCCTGTTAACAAAGCTTTAGATCGTTCGGATATTCGTGCTTTACGAAATCAATTTCAATTTTATGATTTTGCTATGAATTCAAGATTATGTTTTGTTTTAAGCTTGTGCCTGTTTTTAGTCATGTCTGCAAAGGCAAGAGATAGCATTTCAGGCTCCGAGAACATTCAATTTTCTTCTCTGAACCCGCCGGTTTATTTGCCAGACGGCACGGAATTTAAAACGTGGGAACCGCCATCAATCAGATTTAAAAGAACTTTATACGTTAACCCGCGTAACCCGAAGGCAAGCGATTCTAATGACGGCTCAAAAAACCTTCCGTTTAAGACAATAACTCGTGCAGCAGACCTGGCGCGGCCCGGCGACAGAATCATTGTATCAGGTGGAATTTACAGGGAGAGAATTACTCCTGCTCGCGGAGGTGTCAGCCCAGAACTTATGATTAGTTATGAAGCAGAACCTGGCGCAATGGTGTTGATAAAAGGCTCTGAGATCTTTACGAATAAATGGTCGGAACAGTTTATAAAGGTTGGCGAATCAAATGTAAGAATCTGGAAAGCAAACATCGACAGGTCTTATTTCCCTCATGAAAACCCGTTTGAAATCCAAAATGTCACCGACGAACAATTCAAGATTATGGATTGGGCACATCCGATGCGCGGCAAAGAGCCGTTCGTTTTAGTCCGTGGTCTGGTTTTTCAAGACGGACGAAGATTGAAGCAGGTTGGTGCTTTGGAAGAGCTCGGAAAATATCCGGGTTCTTACTGGGTTGATGTTAAAAATCAGGTCTTATACGTCCGCCTTGCGAAAGACCTTGAACCTGAAAAATCGACGATCGAGATCACAACACGTTCCACATTGTTCGCGCCGTCACAACCCGGACTCGGATTCATTCGAATTAAAGGATTTGTGTTTGAACAGATCGCTGGTCCATTCCCGTGGGAACAGGTCGGTGCAATTTCAACAACCCGCGGCCATCACTGGATAATCGAGTATAATACAGTCAGAGAAGCAAATGGCGTCGGCATCGACGTTGGTATTCAGCATCCGCATTTTCCGCAGCCACCCGAGGTAGGATTTCACATCGTTCGCAACAATGTTGTCACCGATTGTGGTATCTGTGGGATAGCGGGACTTGGTCCCGGACGCGGACGCGAGTTTGGACTACTCATCGAAGGTAATGTCCTTATGCGAAACGCATGGCACGATGCCGAGCGACTTTACGAAACCGGCGCCATAAAAACACACAACAACATTAATTGCGTTATCCAGAAAAATATAATCGAGGATGTTTATCACGGTCCGGGAATCTGGATGGACTGGGATAATCGCAATTCCAGATGCTGTAAAAACTTGATCATAAACGCTAACACTATTCATGGCGGAATCTTTGTGGAAGCCTCACAGGTCCCGAACCTGGTTGATAATAATATCATCTGGAACGTCCAGGGCAATGGCATCTACGAACATGATTCCGCTTCACAGATTTTTGTCCATAATATTATCGGCAATAGCTCAAAAGCATTGCGCCTCTCAGGCAAAGTCACTAATAGGAAGGTTTCAAACTTTGATATGTCCTATGGAAAACATATTGTGAAAAATAATCTTTTGGTAGCAAACAAGGAAAAATGCGAATTTTTGGGTGAGCCGTCGCAAATACTAAATAATGTCGAGATCGATTCAGGCGTTAAATTAAACATACCCTATCTTCAGATGAGTTTCGAAAAACCACTGACAAACATTGTCGCTCCGTTTTTTGACAAACCAAGCTATGACTTTTTTGGAAAGCCGTTTACTGCAGGTGAAACTCTCCCCGGCGCATTTGCCGTAGTTCCTGCCGAAAACCACGATTTTTCTCTCTTCAAAGAAAAACTTCCGGCAGATACGGACTGGTGGTTGCGGGAAAGATTGGAGTGGTTTCAAGACCTCAAATTCGGTTTTATGATGCACTGGGGTGCGTATAGCCAGTGGGGTTGTATTGAATCCTGGCCACTTGTTGAAGAAGATAAATGGGCGCGTCCGGATGATTTAAAGGCATGGGTGGAGCGTGGTAAAAATATGGAGATTTTCAAAAAGGATTATTTCAATCTGCCAAAGACTTTCAACCCCGTCCAGTTTAATCCGTCAAAATGGGCAAAAATCGCTAAAGAAGCCGGAATGAAATACGTAGTCTTTACCACAAAGCATCACGACGGCTTTGCGATGTTCGATACCAAATTCAGCGACTATAAAATAACTTCGCCTGATTGCCCTTTCAGTAAAAATGCCCGTTCAAATGTAGTGCGTGAGGTCTTCAATTCGTTTTCGAAAGAGGGATTCGGAATCGGTGCATATTTTTCAAAAGCCGATTGGCACCACCCAGATTACTGGTCGCCGGATGCCCCCGCACGAACCAGAAATCCAAATTACGATACCGACGCAAATCCCCAAAAATGGAACAGGTTTGTGGAGTTTGTTCATAATCAAATCCAGGAATTAGTAACAGAATATGGTCACATTGACATTTTATGGCTGGATGCAGGGCAGGTGCGCCCGCCCAAACAGAATATTTTGATGGAACGACTCGCTGAAATGGCGCGCGGGTATCAACCGCATTTAATAATCGTTGACCGTACCGTCGGCGGAAAATTCGAAAATTACAGGACACCCGAACAGGAAATTCCAGAACGCCCTCTCCCCTACGTCTGGGAAACATGTATGACAATGGGAAACCAATGGTCATTCAACCCAAACGATAATTATAAATCAACACGCAAAATCATACACCTGTTAGTGGAAATTGTTACAAAGGGCGGAAACCTCATACTAAATGTAGGCCCCGACCCAACAGGAAAACTACCAGAGCCAGCAATCCAGCGAATGAAAGAAATCGGCGAATGGATGAATATCAACGGCGAGGCAATCTATAGCACACGACCAATCGCGCCATTTAAAGAAGGAGACTTCCACTTTACCCGCAAAAATAACACGGTTTATGCGATCTATTTAGTGGACAAAGATGAACTGCCAAACGAACTCCCACTCTCCTCATTCAAACCAGCAGTGAATAAAATCAGACTGCTCGGCTACTCTAAACCAATCGCTTTCCGAAACAAACAAAATGGTATAATAATTGAAATCCCTGATTCCGTTCGCCACTCCCCGCCATGTAAATATGCATTTGTGTTCGCATTCCAGATAAAATAAAAAATAACCTCGATTATTACTTACACCGACCCTGGAGTCTTTTGTCAGTCAAAGTCCAATAGCCCAATTTACTGTAAGCAATGAAAATCAGGTCCTCAATATTATTAAATTTGTTGCACAAGACTATTTTATTTTGTTCTTTTGGTCTGCGACACTGCCTGCGTCCTCAGCAAATGAACTGTTTGCATGTCCACCTGTCCCGGGAACTGCACCTTCGGGACATTAAAAAGTTTGCGTGCGTTCCGCCAGCTACGGAAGCCGCTGGCAGGATGCGTTCGCGTGGGATACAGTTTGCAAGAGCGTTGAAAAAAATAAAGACGGTTTTGATACCTCACAGGCTGGCCACAGACAAGGGCTATAAAGGACCACCAATTCGTACAATCGTGTTATCTATAAAATTACAAAGATCCTCACTCATTGGGTTTTAAGAGAATCTCACGTTTTAAATAAGCCTTTTGTGCCTCTTTTGCCTGAGAATAGAAATAACTTTAGCTATTTCCGTCTATTCGATGGGTTGCGTCGGCATCATCAATGGAGACCACATACTACGCATGCAAATCCATTTTTGGGATTAATAGTCATCGATACCAGACTATTTTGTGAAATAAACCTCATAAAGATTTCCAGGTGAGTCGTGATAATACACGTTAAGGCGTTTCACATCTGACCAAAAAACAGATTCATTCAGTACGTGATTTGTAACGTTAGGGAAATACCTTTCTGACTCATAAATCCGGTCATTCAGAAATCCAATGATTTGATTTGAATATCTCTAATATGAGCAGGAATTCCCACTTGTGTTGTGCCAGTTGTCGGGTCTTTATAAACCCAACTTATACTAAAGAGGTTTCCGTTTGTAATTGTCACTGTAGGCAGAGGAAGCACAAGTCGCGCAGTTGCCTCCGGGTCAGGAACAATAAAATGCAGATTTGTGCCATTAAACCACCAGGCAGAACTGACGGGGTAGTCGGAAATGCATAATCAGCTTCAAACTCGTCAAATTTGGATTCAGATTCGATAGCAGGAACGCTTATCAGTCCTGAGCTCGCAGGTCCTGTTATAAACACATCAGTCGCGGGCGGTGGTGCATAAATGTTCGCCGTATATAGATTAGCCGAAGAACCCTGGATCGTTACAGGGTAAGACACTTGTGGATTGGGTCCAGCACCAAAACTCCCACCATAAGCAATTTCTTTAAACCAAAAATTAAAAGTTTGCCCCAGTAGTAAAACCAACAATAAGCCGGTAAAATAAATACGGACGATCAATGGACCAGTCTGAAATATTCAATAAATTCGTCTCAGAGCTATTCAAAATGCCAACATTCGACCAATCAGTCAGGTTAGTAGATACCGCGACAATATAATTGACACCCGGAACCAATCTTATCTGTGCTCCAAAATTGCCACTAGAGCGCATTGAACTTATGAACTCTGGTGGCTCTGCGCTTCTCGGGAAAAAACGTCCATAAACGTCACCGCCATTAAGGCCAACATCTCCATAATTATTTTTCACAAAGGTACCATAAGTAGCCGAAAGCAAATATTGTGTTCCATCAAAAAACACACCATTCAATGGGAATAACGGTGGAAAATTACCACAAGAAGGAAATGGTTGAAAAATTGGTCCGACAGGCCTACCAGACCTATCGAAGAAACGGGCGTGGATGGTTTGATCGGTAGCACCCGGGACGTCGCCGTTATAACTCCAAACAAGCAAATAATTATTACCATCGAAACCCAATGAAGGAATTGATCCTTGCTCTGTTACCAATGTCAATTCCGTGCCCAATGGCGTCCCGTCTTGACTAATAAATCTGCCACATAAGTTCCACTCAGGCACATATCCCTGTTTTTCGCTAAGGCTCCGATTCCAGACAACAAGGAAATTTGTACCGTCAAACCCAATTGCAAGGGGATAGCTGAAAAAAGAGCCTGTATAATTAATCGGCACCGGGTTGCTGACATTGCCGGACTTCGAAATTGTCCGAACGAACGTGTGGTATTCTTCATCATAACTGTACGTGCCGTTATCCTGATACGCCATGAGATAATTCGTTTTGCCCCAAACTAGTGCTAAAAAAAGATCTCGGTATCTCATGTAAATAAATTGACTAAAAAGCAGAATTTTCGAGCCTAATAATTTTCCGTTACTAGAAATGAACTGTCCGTATATGTTGTTGTAGGCTGGATACTCAAAGTCATCTGACCAGATCACAAGAAAATTATCACCATCAGAAGCAGCTGATTTAATGACCTGATGAGCAAAACCAAAAGGATTTTCAGCAGAACTGGTCAAAGGAAACACGTTACCCACCGGACCCAAATTGTTAGCCCAGATGCGGCCAAATATCGTAATGAAGGTTTCTGATTTTCCATAATCACTCCAGACAATTAATGTGTTAGTTCTGCCAGCAGCAATTGCAACGGCAGGAAAAATTATGTTTGTACTCGCATAAACTAAATTAGAGATACCAGAAACTATAGAAATTGGCGAACCAACAAATTGACCATCTGGAGAAATGCGTTGCCCAAAAATATCCTGACCGGACACATATACAACGACATAATTTGTGCCATCGCGAAAACTGCCACAATTTAATTCGAAATTGGGTAAGTTGGTTGCAACTGGGAAAAAATCCTGGGTGTTGGTTTTGCCGGCAACCTCGCATATTATTATTACAAACCCTAAAACAAAAAAATTAAACGCAGAATTTGTTTTCATAGCTATTGCACGCACTATATACAAAATCCTTCAGCATGCAAGCTTTTTTTTAATAAACTCCAGAATCATTACGATCGAATCCTTCTTGACAAAATGTCAATAATTCGAATGGGGTTCGAAAGGTCAAATCTTTGAAAATCGGTATCTTAGGGTAAATTTTTGCAGTTTTTTGAACCTTCTAACAACCTAAAAGCAATCTTCCTCACTTTTTGAAGGATTTTCTGCACTAAATCAACAATGCTCCGCCCATCCGGGGTTCCCCAGTAACTCAGCTTAACTTTTTTTACCTCCCAGCCCTTAACCTGCTGGCACTGTCACCCGAGGCCGCCCAAGGTACATACTCAGGCCAAACCCGATTAACCCAACGTTGCCACCAGCCTAACCAATCCCCAGAGACCATCACCCGCGCTACCCATTGCCGCGAACGCTAATTTAACCGACCCGGCAAATACATCAGTTGCTTTATCAAAGTCTTTAACCGCCAAACCTGACATTCATCGCCAAAATCCAGTAACTTAACCGCCGTCATCAAATTGTACGCTATTGCAGCTATCAAATAATATACCTGATTGGCCATAAGCGATGAACATGCCGGCCGATGCAGATCCAAACCACTTAACACTTCACTGAATAAATGTTCCTTCTCACCCTTGAGTTTGTGCCTCTGGGCTACTAAAGTCGCATCATCCTGTGCACCATCACAGGCAATATAACCATAACGAGCCCCTAATAAATCATCACCATAATACGTCGCAACAAATACATGCGGCCTCTGACAGCCTTGAGGCTGATGCCTCAAAAATGCATGATATTCCTCGCCATCCTTTTCCCATGCCCACTCCGGTATATCGTTGGCTGCACGATACAATGGCTCCGGCCATTTGTTGTAGCTTACCGTGTAACTCCATCCCTCAGCATCA
>Ga0078972_1006058_pt1 | contig 29407 bp, 30 predicted proteins | sample YelNatPaOPGAMG01_FD_67568 | JGI IMG/M metagenome (GOLD analysis project Ga0078972, IMG submission 67568) | Hot spring thermophilic microbial communities from Obsidian Pool, Yellowstone National Park, USA - OP-RAMG-01 (SPADES assembly) (version 2) | ecosystem: Environmental > Aquatic > Thermal... | reverse complement strand
CTAAATACGTCCCGAGTCCGATAGCGCAATAGTAGGGTGACCGAAAGCTGAAAAGAACCCCGAGAAGGGGGGTGAAAAGAGCCTGAAATCGGCCGGGGATAGTGCGCAGTAGCCCCAAAGGTAACTCCGGCGAAGGAAAGTGTCGCGAGGCACGAGTACGAGCCGGAGCATGCCAGGGTTACTGCATACGTTTTGAAAAACGGGCCAGGGAGTGTATGTCAGTGGCGAGGCTAAGGGTTGAAAGCCCGTAGCCGAAGGGAAACCGAAGGTCCGCAGGAAACGAGGGACCGGGTGTGCTCGCCTGAGTCACTGGCATACGACCCGAAGCCGGACGATCTAGACGGGGGTAGGGTGAAGCGGGTCGAAAGGCTCGTGGAGGCCCGCAGGGGTGTTGATGTGCAAATCGCTCCCATGACCTCCGTCTAGGGGTGAAAGTCCAATCGAGTCCGGGGATAGCTGGTTCCCTCCGAGACATACCGCAGTATGCCCCGCCCGGAGGCTGGTAGCGGGGTAGAGTTACTGATTGGGGGAGTCGGGGGGTGACACCCTCGCCCCCCTGTCAAACTCCGAATCCGCTACCGCCGTAGAAGGGCGGAGTCAGGGGCAGGGGTTAAGCTCCTGTTCCGAGAGGGAGACAACCCAGACCGAGGTTAAGGCCCCTAAGTGTCGGCTAAGTGTGAACGATAAAGGAGGTCCCGGGTCGAAGACAGCGGGGAGGTAGGCTTAGAAGCAGCCATCCTTTAAAGAGTGCGTAAAAGCTCACCCGCCGAGACTCGGGGCGCCGAAAATGGACGGGGCTCAAGCCGACCGCCGATACCTCGGGGCACCGAAAGGTGATCCGGTAGGAGGGCGCACCGGTGGCGCAGAAGCTCGGGCCTGAGCTCGGGTGGAGCCGTCGGTGACGAGAATCCTGGCGGTAGTAGCAGCATAGTCGGGTGAAAATCCCGACCGCCGGAAGAGCAAGGGTTCCACGGCAATGTTCGTCAGCCGTGGGTTAGTCGGTCCTAAGGTGGCTCGTAATTCGACGCCACCGAAAGGGGAGCGGGTTAATATTCCCGCACCACCGCCCTATGCCTTTAAGGCACCCGACGCCTCGGGATAGGCGGAGCGCTTCTGCCATGGGGCGTCCAAGCGTCGAAGCCCCCGGAGATCCGTAATGGAGAGAAGGGGGTGAAGGCGTGATGGCGTAAGTCCGCCGACTCCTGGGGACCGTGAAAAGGGGGGCGGGGACCGTACCGAGAACCGACACAGGTGCTCTGGGTTAGAAGCCTAAGGCGTGACGGAACAATCCAGCAGAGGGAAATCGGCAAATTGGCCCCGTATGTTCGCTAGAAGGGGTGCCTGCTCTCTCGTGGGAGCAGGTCGCAGTGACTAGGGGGGAGCGACTGTTTACTAAAAACACAGGGGGCTGCAACCCGGCAACGGTTAGTACAGCCCCTGAGTCCTGCCCAGTGCGGGTACCTGAAAGCCCGGTACAACGGGTCGAAGGGCCCGTAAACGGCGGGGGTAACTCTGACCCTCTTAAGGTAGCGTAATACCTTGCCGCTTAATTGGCGGCTTGCATGAACGGATTAACGACTCCCCCACTGTCCCCTGCTGGAAGCCGGCGAACCCGACATCCCAGCCGAATAGTCTGGGGACCCCCGTTGGGAAGCGAAGACCCTGTGGAGCTTTACTGCAGCCTGCCGTTGCCTTACAGCTGAGGGTGCGCAGGGTAGGCGGGAGGCTTCGAAGTGCCCTCTTTGGGGGGCATGGAGCCGTCGATGAGACACCGCCCATCCTTAGCTGTAGGGCTAACCGCTTCGGCGGGACAGCGGTTGGTGGGCAGTTTGGGTGGGGCGCCACGCTCCCGAAAAGGTATCGGGAGCGCCCAAAGGTCGGCTCAGGCGGGTCAGAACTCCGCCGTAGAGTGCAAGGGCAAAAGCCGGCCTGACGTGAACCCCCACAATAAAGGTTCACGAGCCGAAAGGCGGGCCTAGCGAACCATCCTGGCCTTTTGGTGAGGCCGGATGACGTCAGAAAAGCTACCCCAGGGATAACAGAGTCGTCCCCGGCGAGAGTACATATCGACCCGGGGGCTTGCTACCTCGATGTCGGCTCTCCCCATCCTGGCCGTGCAGCAGCGGCCAAGGGTGAGGTTGTTCGCCTATTAAAGGGGATCGTGAGCTGGGTTTAGACCGTCGTGAGACAGGTCGGTTGCTATCTGACGGGGGTGTCCGGACGGCTGAGGGGAGGGAGGCTCTAGTACGAGAGGAACGAGCCTCCGGCGCCACTGGTTTACCGGTTGTCTGGCAGGGCATTGCCGGGCAGCTACGTGCCAGTGGCTAAAGGCTGAAAGCATCTAAGCCTGAAGCCACCCCCGAAAAGAGCCGTCCTTAAGGGCTCCGGTAAAAGACCGGGTTGATAGGACCGGGGTGTAAGCGGCAAGCTTCGGCGAGCCGTTCAGCCCGCGGTCACTAATCGCCCGCGCCGAGGTCAGTTCCAGGCACAAGCTACCCCTGCACGGTCTTAGGTCTTAATAAATAGTAAACCTCCCTTTTATCCATCGATTTTTCGAAGCCGAGAACTTCGAAATCTGCGAAGTTTGCCTCGCCTTTTTTGTTCAGCTTGTGGACGAATAGAATCTTTCCTTCGGGCTTTAGCTTTGGCAAAAATCTCTTTAGAGCAATCATCGAGGAAGAAAATGGAAGTGTGAGATCGTTCAGTATAACATCAACGCTTTCCAGCCTTTCAACATCGAACTTGAACGCGTCATCGATGAAAACCCTGACATTCTCCCTCTTGCCCTCTATCTCCCTCAGAAGATCCTCAAACTCCCTGCTGAACTCTATCCCGTAAACGAACCTCGCCCTCTCGCTCGCATAAAGCAGAAATCCGCCGGCTGAACTTCCGAGATCCAGCACAGTTTCGCCTCCCCTGAAAATACGGAACTTCTCGTCCAGTTCCTTCAGCTTCCAGTAGCCGGCGGGTTTGTCGTCGAGGACTTCTATGACTGCATCCTCGCTAATTTCAGCCGAGGGCCTCGTAACGGTTTGACCGTTCACTTTGACTAATCCCATCCTTATCGCGATCTTTGCCCTGCTCCTCGTTTTAAAGAACCCGTTTTTCACAAGCCACAGATCGAGCCTCATTTCAGCTTCCTTGCAACGATTTCGGCAACCTCCATCGGAGTTTTTCCAACCTCAACACCAACATCCCTCAAGGCCCTGATCTTTGATTCCGCGGTTCCGACTCCTCCCTCGATTATTGCTCCCGCATGACCCATCCTTTTTCCCGGAGGAGCTGTGATCCCTGCGATGTACGCAACGACGGGCTTGCTTACGCTCTGCCTTATGTATTCTGCAGCCCTCTCCTCATCCCTTCCGCCGATTTCCCCGATTAGAACAATCGCCTCGGTCTCTTTGTCCCTTTCAAACATTTCCAGGACTTCGGAGAAGCTAAGCCCGACTATTCTGTCCCCTCCTATGCCGATAACTGTGGACTGGCCGATGCCGAGGGATGTGAGGTTGTAGGAGATCTGGTATGTAAGCGTTCCGCTTCGCGAAACAACTCCTACGCTTCCTTCCCTGAAAACGTGCGTGGGCATTATTCCGAGGTGGGATTTTCCTGGCGATATAACCCCGGGGCAGTTGGGGCCTACCAGTGTGGCCTTTTCATCCTTCACCTTCAGGTAAGCCTTTAGCTCATCGTGCACAGGAATCCCCTCGGTTATGCATACAACCGTCTTTATTCCCGCACTAACGGCTTCGATTATCGCATCCGCCGCATATGGTGCCGGAACGAAAATGACGCTTGCATTCGCATCTGTTTTTCTTTTTGCCTCTCTTACAGTGTCGAAAATCGGAATGCCGAATATCTCTTCTCCCCCCTTTCCCGGGGTAACGCCCGCGACAATTCTCGTTCCGTATTTCAGCATTCTTTCGGTGTGAAATCTGCCCTGGCTGCCTGTGATTCCCTGAACTATTGCTCTTGTATTCCGATCCACTATTACTGCCATTTTGCCACCTCCACAGCCCTTTTTGCCCCTTCTTCCATAGTTTTAACCATCTCGACTTTTCCGCGAAGGTTTTCCTCGATTATCCTCTTCCCCTCCTCCTCATTCGTCCCTGAAAGTCTCAGAATGATCGGCATTCTCGGATTTATTTCTTTGAAGGCCTTTACAATTCCATTGGCAACCTCATCGCATCTCGTAATTCCCCCGAATATGTTCATAAATACGACCTTAACGTTTTTGTCTGCGGACAGGACTTCAAAAGCCTTTTTAACGGTTTCAGCCCCAGCTCCACCTCCGATGTCGAGAAAATTCGCCGGTTTGCCACCTTCAAGGTAAATCAAATCCATTGTGGCCATGGCCATTCCTGCGCCATTTGCTATTACTCCAACGTTTCCGTCAAGTCTCACGTAGTTCAGCCCGGCCTGGAGGGCAATTCTCTCCACTTCGTCGCTGCCTCCGTACTCTTTCAGAGCCTCGAGTTCTTTGTGTCTGAACAGCGCATTCTCGTCAATGATGATCTTCGCATCTGCTGCGATCAGGCCTCTTGAGGTTAAAGCCAGGGGATTTATCTCCACAAGCTCGGCCTCGTGTTTCATCATTATCTCGTAAAGCGCCTTAACGATGCTCGTCATTTCTTTCCAGAGCTCTGCCCTTATCTTCGCCCCGCTCAGAATCTCCCTTATCTGGTACTCCCAGAGACCCCACCTTGGGTCGATTTTTACCCTTAAGATCTTTTCAGGGAATTTCTGCGCTATTTCCTCAATATCCATTCCCCCTGCGGTGCTGAATATGAGCGCAAAACATTTCTCTACCCTGTCCAGTGCGAGGCTGAGGTACCACTCCTCCATTATGTCTACCAGCTCCTCTACGTAGATCTTTTTGACAATTTCACCTTTAAGCGATGATCCGAACATCTTTTCCGCAATCTCAGCAGCAGAATCAGAGCTCATAGCCTTCTTTATTCCTCCAGCCTTTCCCCTTCCGCCCGCAAGAACCTGGGCCTTCAGAACAACCTTTCCTCCAAGCTCTTCCGCAACCCTTCTGACCCCTTCAGGGCTTTCTGCAAGAGCCCCCCGCGGTATCTTGATCCCGTGCTTTGCGAATATCTGTTTTGCCTGATACTCGTGCAGTTTCATGCTTTTGGATCCGGGAGGGGGAAATAAAGATTTTTCTTTTTCGCAAATTGCGAAGTTTTGGATGAAAACTTGGTTGCTGGTGCGAAACTAGGCTAAGTTCCTTTTCGTTGGAATCTGGATCCCGTTTCTCTCCAGCTCGATCTTGATCTTCCATAGCAGATCCATTTTCACGTCCGTCCACTCGCTGGATGGAGCCCAGATGTTCACAACTATGCTCATCCCGCTCTCGCCCAGGCTGTCCACGAAAACCCTCGGAGGAGGAATCTTGAGGGCGAATGGATGCTCTTCGATGACGTTTTTTATGATCCGGATAGCCTTCTCCGCATCATCCATATATCTGACGTTTATGGTGTAGTCAAATCTCCTCGCAGAGTTTGCAGCGGGATTCGTTATGTTTGAGGTGAAAAGCGTTTCGTTCGGGATTCTGACGTAGAGCCCATCATATGTCCTTATGATAGTAGACATTATTTTCATATCCTCCACGAATCCCGCAACATTCCCGACGATGATCTGATCTCCTATCTTTACGGGCCTTTCGGCGATCAGGAAGAGTCCTGAAAGCAGATTTGAAACGACTTTCTGGCTTGCAAAACCGATTGCTATACCCGCGATTCCTCCAGCAACGAGAAGACCTGTGAGATTCAGGCCGAGAATGGGCGTTACGGTAACTATTGCTGTGAGCATCACCACTGCGTATACGAACTTGACGAGCGCCTCGATCTCGCCCTTTTTCATCTTATCGGCCAGAGACCTTCTTAGGCTCATTGCAATTATCTTGGCTATCAGGAATGCTATGAGCAGGATTGCGAAGACTAGGATGAGATCTCCAACCGTAACGCCATTGTAAACCTCGTAATCAATCGCTTTGAGGCTCCAGTTGACCATTTCGGGTATCATAATCCCCACTCCATGGTGAATTTCGGTACGAGCATCGGCATAGCTCTAGCTGGATAAAGCTCCAAAGCCTTCTTCATTCCATCAAAAAGCGGTTTGTCTACGAAGGAAGTATCCGCTACGCGCTGTGAATGCACCCTCATCTCGGCTATGCTTGAGACTGCACGACGGTTGTAGTAGATCGTCATGCTGTAAACATCGAAAACGGCCTTTGATAACTCGCACCACTTGTTCGAAAGATTCGTAGCCCTTAGCTCCAGAATACCCTCCATCAGCGGGTCCAAATCAGGAACCTTGGTGAAAACATCGCTCTCCCAGTATCTTCCGATCACACCCCTGTATGGATCACCGTAGAGGGCGTATTTGGGCTTGACGAAGCTGAAGATATCTATATCCTCATAGACGTCCTCTTCGGCCAAAATAACCCCGATTTCGATCGGGAAAGTCAGATAGAAGGTTGCAACTGCCCCTGGAGACAGAAGAACCGGCCTGCGAAAGCTGATGTAGAGGAAGTTCGTTATTTTTTTGGGCAGATTCACGGGTTCTACTGGGTTCACATAAACTTCTGCATCCTTAAAAAGGACCTTTTCGGCTTTTGAATCGTCAATGGTGCGGACGTAGCGAAAAATACCGTCATCTCTCTCAACATGGATCCTCAGATTCCGGACTTCTATTGAAAGATCTCTCAGTCTATAAGCTCCGAACACGGAAAAAATTTGCAGAAAGGTTAAAAAATTTGCGCAGTCATCGGATCCCTAGCCTTTTCAGCAGCTGGGTTGCCCTTTCCTGTCCGTAAAACTCGTAAACCCCTCCTTTGCTTCCGGGCTTTACGCTGGGATCCCCGAGATAGCCCGCATCGACAAGCTGCTGCAGTAGTTTCGGCGGGGCCCACTTGGGATCCTTGGTCATCTGGAACATGGATTCGTAAATTCTGAGCCTCGTATCAAGGCCAACTAGGTCCCCAGTTTCTATCGGGCCCATGGAGTATCCGTAGCCGAGCATCATTGCAATGTCGATATCCTGAGGTGTTGCAATGCCTTCCTGGAGCATAAGAAGGGCCTCCTTTCCCAGTATGAGCCCAAGTCTTGTTGTTGCGAATCCCGGAGAATCCTTAACGACCACAGGCACCTTTCCTAGGCCAGCAAGCCAATCTTTTATTTCCATGATGAGCTTTTTGTCCGTAAGCAGCCCCTCGATCAGTTCAACAAGCTTCTGAACCTGCGCGGGGTTGAAGAAGTGGATACCAAGAAACCTCTTTGGATCTTTCACGGCCGAAGAAAGCTTTGTGATGCTTATCGAAGAAGTGTTTGAGCCGATCACCGCATCGCAGATCGAGCTGATCTCTTTTAGTATCCTGAGCTTCAGCTCGACATCCTCGTAAACGGCCTCGATTACCAGATCGCATTCCTTCAGCTCAGCGTAGTTCATGGAAGTCTTTATTCTTCCAAGAACTTTTTCCGCCTCCCCTTCACTCATCTTTCCCTTCTCCACAAGTTTTCTAACGCCGAACCTCCCGTTCTTAATCGTCTCCATTCCCTTTTCCAGAGCCTCCTTCCTTGAGTCTATCGCCACCACGTCGAAGCCCTGCTGGGCAAAGAACTGGGCTATCTGCGTTCCCATCAATCCAAAACCAACAATTCCGATACATTTGAACATACGATCACCTCTTTTCGAGAAACTCTTTCATGAGCCTTTTTGCCTCCTCGCTCGCGAACAAAATCGAGAACAGGCTCACCTCATACCTCAGCCCTTCCCTGAGCGGGGTGTTCATTGAAGCATTCAGAGCTTTCTTGGCAAGCTTCACTGCGATCGCGGATTTTCCTGCAATCTTCGCGGCAATCTCCTTTGCCCTGTCCATGAGCTTCTCTGGTTCCACAATCTCCTCAACAAGTCCGATGCGGTAAGCTTCTTCCGCGCTTATCATCTCTCCGGTGAGCACCATTTTCTTGGCCATACCCATTCCAACAAGCCTTGGAAGCCTCTGGGTTCCTCCGCCACCGGGGAATATGCCGATGTTTATCTCCGGCTGGCCGAATTTCGCCTTGTTGCTGGCAATTCTGATGTCACAGGCCATTGCGAGCTCAAGCCCACCGCCCAGAGCTAGGCCGTTAATTGCTGCTATTACGGGAATTTCGAGCTCCTCAATCCTTGCAAAAAGCTCCGTACCGAGTTTTGACGCCTCAATTGCCATGATCGGATCCCTTTTTACAAGCTCGTTTATGTCAGCTCCCGCCGCGAAAGCCCTTCCGCTTCCCGTGATTATCAGGACCCTGACTTCTTTTTCAGCCCTTTCAACGATTTCCTTTAGCTCGGTCCTTGTATTTGAGTCCAGTGCGTTAAGCTTCTCGGGTCTGTTTAGGGTTGCGATCCCTATATTTCCCTCAACCGTATAGAGTACGTTCATACTCTCCCCAGCAACTGTCTTGCAATTACCAGCTTCTGAATTTCCTTCACGCCCTCGTATATCTCAACGATCTTCGCGTCCCTGTAGTAGCGCTCCGCGGGGTATTCGCCTATGTATCCGTAGCCGCCGTGGAACTGCACGCACCAGTCTGCAGCCATTACTGCAGTTTCCCCGGCGAACCACTTGGCCATCGAAGACAGCTCCGGCCGCGATTTTCCGATACTGCAGTACCATGCAGCCTGCCAGGTTAGAAGTCTGGCGGCCTGAATCCTAGTTGCTATCTCGGCCAGCTTGAACTGGGTATGCTGGAAGGATGCAATAGGCTGGTCAAACTGTTTTCTCTGCTTCACGTAGTTTATTGCCAGCTCTAAAGCGCCCTGAGCAATACCGACGCCCTGAGCCGCTACCCTTGGCCTTGTGTGGTTGAAGAACTCCATAAGCTGGTAGAAACCCTGTCCGGGTTCACCCAGGATGTTCTCTTCCGGAACCCTCACGTCCTTTAGCACGATCTCAGCGGTGTCGCTTGCCCTCAAACCCAGCTTGTTCCTGATCTTGGTGGCCTTGAAACCCTTCGATTTGCTTTCAACAATTGCAAAGGTCAGCCCCTCGTGCCTCTTCTTGCCCTCGAAGGTTCTACCGAGGACCATGACGAAGTCGCAAACGGTTCCGTTGGTTATGAAGGTCTTGGTCCCGTTTATCACCCACTCGTCGCCCTCCTTCACAATCCTCGTCTTTATGCTGGCGACATCGCTCCCCGCTCCAGGCTCCGTTGAAGCCATCGCGGAAATGCCATCCCTCTCCGTAACCCATCTCAGGTATTTTTCCTTCTGCTCTTTGGTGCCAAAGAGTTCCAAAAGTTCCGTACCGAACGTGGAACTCATGCATGCATTCCCAAGCCCCGGACTGACCCTGTAGAATTCTTCGGTAACGAGGCACTCCTCAAGCAGCGTCATGCCCATTCCGCCGTAGTCCTCGGGAATCTTCAGGGTCGAGAATCCGAGCTTTCTTGCCTTCTTCACGAGCTCCATCGGATACTTCTCCTCTCTATCGCATTCCTCCATCAGCTCCTTCGTGAATTCCTTTTCTGCAAACTCCCTTGCCGCCTTTCTTAGGTCTTCCTGTTCTTCAGTCAGCCTAAAATCCATAAAACCACCTCAAACCTTCTTAAACCAGACTTTCCAAACCCCGCTCCCGTCTTTTGCGGTGTAGAGCGTGACCCTATCGCCCACCTTAAGTTCGTCCTCACTCCAACCCATGACCCGGACATCGCCAAAGCTTGCAATCACAATCCTGTAAGGTTTGCTCCATTCATAGCCTGCGGGAATGGAGTGGACAACTGTGAAGCATTCTACAGTTCCCTCGCCGCTCACTTCAGCCCATTCGGTGGAATTTCCGCAGACACACTCGGCTCTTGGGGGGTAATAGCTTTTTCCGCATTTGCAGACAGTCTTAAACACTTTCCCCTCCTCAAGCCCCTTCCAGAAGCGTTCTGTTTTGGTTACGGGAATTCTGTGCTTCATCCTAAGCTCCCTGCTCTCGACAATCATTTCCTCACCTCCCCAGCACGAAAACCCAGGCAAAGTGTCCAGTGCCCCCGACGTTGTGAGTCAGGGCCCTGTAGTGCTTCAGGTCCACCTGCAGGCTTCCAGCCTCTCCGCGAAGCTGTTTTACCGCTTCATACACCATCGCAACTCCAGTGGCTGCTAGGGGGTGCCCCTTTGCCTTCAGTCCGCCGAATGTGTTCACAGGTATCTTCCCCCCGAAATCGGATTCGCCTTTTTCGATGAATTTTCCACCTTCGCCTTTTTTGCAGAATCCGAGATCTTCGTAGGCCATTATCTCGGCAATTGTGAAGCAATCGTGAACGGTTGCAAGATCAAAGCTGTTGAGAGGATCGGTGATCTTTGCACCCTTGTAGGCCATCTCTGCGGCCATTCTCGTAGCTTTAAGCCCGACGTAGTTTTCCCTCATGCTCATGTTTGACGTGTCCGAAGAATAACCGACGCTTTCGATCCAAACTGCATCGAATCCGTGTTCTTTCACAGCTTTTTCGCTCGCTAAGATAGCCGCTGAAGCCCCGTCGCTGATTGGGGAGCAGTCGTAGAGCTTAAGGGGATAGGTTATCATTCTCGACTTCAGAACATCTTCGACGCTTATTTCCTTCTGGAAATGTGCTTTCGGATTTTTTGCAGCGTTTCTGTGCGCCTTAACTGCTGCTAGTGCCAGCTGTTTCTCTGTTGTGCCGTATCGGGCCATATGGGCTGTAGCATGCATCGCATAGTATGCGGGAAAGGTTGTGCCGTAAAAGTGGAACTCCCAGAGATAGTTCCCTGCCCTTCCTCCGATTGCGGCAGAAGTTGCTGTATCGACTTCGGTCATCTTCTCAACGCCTATCGCAATTGCAATGTCCGCAATTCCCGCCTTGATCGAAGAATATGCTGAATAAACCGCAGCACTCCCTGTTGCGCACGCGGCCTCGACTCTTATCGGTCCTTTGCCTGAGAAGCCGCAGTACTCGTTTACAACTACTGCGGGCATCAGCTCGTAGCCTCTTGTTCCAACGCAGCCGACAACGCTCAGTTCTATTTCATCTTGGCTGATTTCGGCATCCTTCAGGGCCTCGCTAACAGCTTCGAAGGCAAGTTCTTGAATTGTGACATCTCTTGTGCCGAACCTTGAACATCCTACACCGACAACACCTACCTTCATTACACTAAATTACCCAACTAATTAAAAAAACTTTCGCATTTTACGAAAGTTAACTCTAAGGAATTATCGTCCTTCTGTGATCCTTGTGCGTTTTTGAGGCGATGTAGGTGTGCAGGTGGTTAATCCGAATTCCGTGCTTCTTGAACCATTCCATGAACTTTCTCCTCTCTTCCCTGAACTCTTCAACGTCCTTGTAGCGGACAATCAGACAGAGATCGTACTGCGAACCAACTGTCTCGAAAATGTTTTCGACAAAGTCCAGCCTTTTGAAGTGCTCGATTATCTCATCCAGCTTTCCTTTGGACTCTATGTCAAAATCTATCAAGATCACGGCAAGCATGGTAAGGCCCAGTTTCTGGTAGTTGGCGACCCAGTAGCCTTCTTTGAGTTTTATCAGATAATTCTGCTCTTCCAGGAATTTTATTCTGTTCTGAACGGTTCGCAGAGTGACACCGATCTTTTCGGCAATCTCCATCTGTGTCCTTCCCTGTAGTATGTACTGTATTATCTTCTTGTCAGTGTCATCTAAGCTCTGTCTTCGCATAATATGAAAAATACTTATGACATATAATTTTTTTCACGGGTTGACGAAAAGCCTGCCACTGTCCGTTCGGAATCCTTTTTTTACGCTCTCAAGAACGAAAATCCTAGCCTTCCGAACGGCAAGCTCGAGGTCGCCTGTAGCCAGGTAGCAGGCTAATGCCGAACTGTAAACGCATCCCGTGCCGTGAAAGCTGCCTGTAAGCAGCTCGGCCTCAACGCTGTAGATCTTTCCCCATTCGCAAACGATGTCCCTGCCTTTTAGCTCTCCACCCGTTATCACGACGGAGCAACCGTATTTTTTGAATAGCTCAAATGCAAGCTCTTCTGGATTCTCCTTCGATCCGAATACCTTGGCCTCAGAGTAGTTCGGTGTTATTACGGTTACTTCGGGCATCAGAAGCTCGTATGCAGATTTTTCGCCGAGCCCCCCTCCGACACTTGCGAAAAGCACGGGATCTAGCACCTTCGGGCAGTCAAGCTTTTTTATGCAGTCAAGAACAGCCCTTGCGACCTCGGAGTTCGGGATTACGCCGATCTTCACTGCCGAAAATTCAAAATCTTCCAGCAAAGCTAAAAACTGTTCTCTGATAACCTCGGGCGGAGCGGGATGGACAGACAGAAGTTTTCTGCTGTTCTGAACGGTCAAGGCGGTTATTATCGAACAGGAATGAAAGCCCAGCGCTTTTGCTGTTTTTATGTCTGCACTGGCTCCCGCCCCGCCGCTGGGGTCGAGAGCGGAAATTGTTAAAATAATTTTCATAAAAATTTAAAATAGATCTTTGAGGTTAATCAAATGCTTTCCGAGCTTTCCTCCGTAATTGCCCGCGGTTATCTTCACAACCCCAGGAATCTTTGTTGCTGCAAGTATTCCGACTCTCATGGCCTTCTTTACCGCTTCGATGTTTAGCCCGTTTATGACTATCTCGTAAACAGCCTTCACGCCAGGCGGAATCTGGGACCCCTCGACCTTTTCCCTGAGTGTAGGGGCATATTTCTCGTTCGTTGAAGCCTTAAGGAATTTGTATTTGTTTGCCCCGACCTTCGAGCCTGAGGCTACGATTCCTCCTGGGAACGGCGTGATTACTCCCTCGACTTCGGCAATTGCATCAACTGCAGCCTTCGCTGCCGCCAGTGCGGCGGGCTGGTTCTCGCCAAGAATGAAGAAGTTTCCGCCGGCAATTCCGCTAACATAACCGAAGTGGCTCTCAACTATGAACTCTCCCTGCATCATGGGTATGGCGTAGCATTTTCTTCCGCCGACTTCCGTCTCTCTTTCAAAGCCATCTCCGAAGAACTTGAGCTTGAAGCCTGTGTCGAACTTATCCGGAGCATCGGGTAGGCCGTTGAAAGCTGCTGTAGTTGGAGCAGTAAGCACGCACTGCCCGAGTCTTGCGAGAAGCTGTTCCTCGAGCCCTTTCTTGCTCATGTGGCAAATCTGGATGTAATAACCGGGCCTTCCGTCGGGGGTTTCGGACGGCAGCGCCTTCTTTTCTATCCCGGCTTCTGCGGGGCACATTATAATACTCGTCCCGAAGCCCGTGGCCTCATTTGCGGCAACCCAGGCCCAATAATAGTCGTACGCTGTTATCAACACCCTCGAAATCTTTATGTCAAAAGCCTCGGCAAAAGTTTCTTCCACCTCGACGCCATTCACCTTCATGCGATCACCACCCCTCAATTCAAGAACAAAGATTTAAATCTTTTCAATTCCCCTCATCGTAAGTTCATCAACAGGATTGGGCTAATTTTTCTCAATTTTAAAAACACCAAAAGGTTTAATATTCAAAAATGTTTAAGGATTTAATATGGCGGAAAAGGTTAGAGATAAGGAACACCATGAAAGGCTCTTCAAGGCATCAATGAGCCCTGCAAGGCGCGAAATAGTTCGCGCAATAGGGATTCAGGGAAAAAGCATGGATGAGCTGAAAAAAGAGCTCAAACTTTCCGATTTCCAGCTCAAATTCAATCTTGACTGGCTAATCAGAGAGGGTTTTGTAAAGGAGGAAAACGGCAAATACAGACTAACCGAGGACGGTGTAGAACTGCTTGACGTTAGCTGAAAGCGGGCTAGAAGATTAAAAAATAGAGGATTGATTTATTCGTATCCGAATTTTTTGAGCATTTCAGCAAGTTTTCCTTCTTTCAACGTCTTTGCTGGTTCGAATATCTTCTTTCCGTAGAATTTCGCCAGTTCCTCAAGCCTCTGTGCAATTTCGACATCGCTGAAGTTCTTTGCAAGTTCGAAGGGTCCGAAGGGTCTGTTGTATCCGAGCTTCAATGCCGTGTCTATGTCCTGCGGTGTGGCAACGCCCATCTCGACGAGCTTTACCGCCTCGTTTATTTCGACATACATGAAGTCCATCGGGTTTACCTTGTCGGAAGCTTTGTTGAGATCTATTTCCGGTCTTCCCTTGCTCCAGTCGTACCAGCCCTTGCCCGTCTTTGCTCCTAATCTCTTTTCGTTCACCATCTTCTCTAGGAATTCGGGCGGTTTGTAATCGGGGCTAACAGTTTTTTCGTAGTACTTCATCACGTGGTACTGGGTATCAACACCGACATAGTCCATCAGTTCGAAGGGCCCCATTGGCTGGCCCATGCTCTTCATCTTTGCATCCACTTCCTCGGGAGTGGCAACTCCCTTTTCAACTATGCCCAGAAGCAGGACGCTGCTTGGTGCAACAACTCTGTTCGCAATGAATCCCGGAACATCCTTTTCAACCCTCACAGGTACTTTTCCAATGCTCTTTACGAATTCTACTAGCAGATTCATGACTTCGTCGCTGGTCTTGTATCCCCTTATGACCTCAACGAGCCTCATAAGAACCGGGGGATTGAAGAAGTGCAGGCCCGCAAACTTGTCTGGCCTTTTCGTGGCCTTTGAAAGATCCGATATGCTCATCGTGGATGTGTTGCTCGCAAATATGCAGCTAGGCTTGGCTATTCTGTCGCATTCTTTGAAGGTCTGGACCTTGAGGTCGAATACCTCGGGAATTGCCTCTATTATCAGATCTGCATCCTTTACTGCCTCCTCCAGGCTCAATACAGGCTTTATTCTTCCTAGAATTTTGTCTGCAGGTTCTTTCAGTTTTCCTTTTGATTCCATTTTCTGAAGGCTGTCCTTTATCATGCTCATTCCTTTGTCGAGGAACTCCTGTTTTATGTCCCTCATCTTCACCTCATAGCCCGCCATCGCGCAGACTTCAGCGATTCCGTGCCCCATAAGTCCCGCTCCTAGAACCGTCACCTTTTTAATTCTGGCTTTTACATCCATACCTTATCACCATCAGTAACGATGCAATTTAATTTAATAATCTTTCCATTTTTGCTCCGATTATGTCACGATCTCTTCAAGTCTTTCCAGCTCTATGGCCTTCTTTATTTCCAGCATGCTGAGATCCAGTGGATCCTCTATTCTCACGCCATGCTTAAGCGACAGGTTCCTCATCTCAGGCGAGGTTGGCCCGATTGCTGGGTCTCCGGGAACCCTGAAGGAGACATCGAAGACCACGAACTCCAGCTCATCTTTGGGCGAATACGCCACGGCCCCCTGGAGACCGAAGAGCCCTATGATTCCTGGCGGGAACTCTTTCGAGCAGGTTTCAATGAGCTTCTCTGCGTACTCGTAAACGACTTCCTGCTTGCTTTCCCTCATAGTTACTCCAAAGTGTCCGATTTCTTCGTTTTTCACGGGAACGTTGATCTTTAGCTGCTCCCTTGCGGGCAGGTTCAGAAAGCCCTGGAGATTCACCTGCCTGCGGTCGCTGAAGCCGACAAAGTCGAAATTGCCGAAGATGTCCTTCAGCGCATAGCTGTGGAAGTTGGCGTTGAACCTGGCTCCGAGAACGTACTCCTCTATCCTGGCCCTCTTCAGTCCGTCCTTGCTGATCACTCCCGCCTTAAGAAGTTCTTCCGCCTGCCTGTAGTAGTCCTCGGGCGAAACTGCATAGAAAAAGGCTCTTTCCAGCGGATTCTTTGCCTGTTGGACTTTGACGATCACGAGCCTGTCGATCTCTTCCGGGGTTTTGAACTCCCTTGGGAACCTGATTCCAGCCCTGTCTAGCAGATAGTACTGATTTTTTGCCTCGTTCCTTTCCTCGGCTCTGAGCAGAAATCTGTTTCCGTATATTGGCACCCTAAGCCTTTTTTCAATTCCATCGTAGCCGACGTAGACGGCAAAGCTTCTGTTCGGGATGAGAATCGTGTTTAGCTCGATCAGCCTTTCCTGAACCTCATCGTTCAGCATGTCCTTGAAGGAATCAAGGGCGATGATGTGATCGTAAAGGTGCCTGTTGAACTTAGTGTAGAGCTTATCCCTGCCCTTTTGCACGACAATTGCGGTTTTGAATCCCCATGCCTTTGCGGAAACACCTATTTCCTTTGCAGAATGCGAACCGAAAATTCCTATGGTTACGTCTTCGTAACTTTCCACGACTTTTTTCGGATCCATGAAGACACTTCAATTCAGGCTAGATTATCTTTACTATTCTCTCATGAAGCTCGTAAAGTCTGTCCGCTAGGTCTTTTAGATAATCCGGATCTTCCAGATTTTCTATAAACCTTTTTGGTATCTTATCAACTCCTTCGGCTCCCTTTATTGCACCTGTAATTGCTGAGATTGAATCTGTATCCCCTCCACAGTTTGCAGATTTCAAAACGGCGCTCTCGAAATCTTCTGAGGAGAATATGCAGTAGAAACCCATTGGAACCGCTTCGAATGCGGAAATCGAGTTTCCAAGTTTTTCGACAGCAAAATCCAAATCTTTTTCCCTGATCTCGTAGGCATATCTTATTTTGTCGGACAGGAGCGGATCGTGGTTTTCTGTTCTCTTCACGACTTCTTCAAGCATTTCATTCTCGCTGAAATCCAGAAGCTTGCATGCTACTGCTATCGCAACTGCCACAGCCCCTGCTATTGCTGCAGAGCCTTTATGCGTAATTCTCGAGGATATTTCAGCATATCTCTCCACAAGGTTGAGGTTGAAGTGGTAAACCAGCCCTATGGGGGCAACGCGCATGGATGAACCGCAGGTGTCTGAGAAAATTCCCGCAGCATCCCATGTTGCTCCGCGAAGCAGATTTATAACCGCAGCCCTTGTTGTCGGGCCGATTCTGCGACATCCGGAAAGAAACAACTTTTTCAGCTTTTCAGCAAAATTCCCCGGATCCAGATAAACAGTCTCCAAGATGGATTCTGCAAGGGCTATTGTTTGCTCCGTGTCGTCAGTCCACTGTCCCGCCTTTAGATCGCCATAGGGAGAGGGTAGAAAGTCTCGGATTTCCCCGAAAAGCTGCTTTATTTTTTCTCTGCTCATCCCCTCTGCGGGCATTCCGAGTGCATCGCCAACTGCGAGACCAAGAATGCAGCCTTCGAACTTCTCGACCACACAAACACTCTCGACCTTCCTTTAAAATCTTTCAGTTGCGAAGGTTTATTAAAAAGTCGGAGATAATCTTTTCATGAAGCACAGGATCCTCTCAAGGCCAAGCTACAGCCTGCTGGAGCTTGAGCTGGAAAACGGCGAAGAAGTCCTTGCGGAGCCAGGAGCAATGGTCTACATGAAAAACGTCGAGCTCTCGCCCGAAATTAAGGGCGGAATTCTTTCCGGGCTTAAGAGGAGCTTTCTCGGTGGAGAGTCTTTTTTCGTTAACAGATACGTTTCTAGAGGAAAAGGCCTTCTTGGCCTCTCGCCAAGCTACAGCGGAGACATCGCGCACATAAAGTTATCAGGAAGGCTTTACGCGCAGAGCGGAGCCTTTCTTGCATCGTCACCTGATCTGGAAATAGACGTGAAATGGGGAGGAGCAAAGACGTTCTTTGCAGGTGAGGGGCTTTTTCTCCTCAGGTTGGAGGGTAACGGAGATCTCTTTCTATCCTCCTTCGGAGGAATAGAGGAGATAAACGTCGACGGCACCCTTTCTGTTGATACAGGGCATATAGTTGCCTTCGAAGAAACTCTGGACTTCAAAATCAGAAAGGCTGGAGGGCTTAAGGCAACGCTGCTCAGCGGAGAAGGTCTGGTTGCTGAATTCGCCGGAAAGGGGAAGATCTGGATTCAGACAAGATCTATAGCGGAGTATATAGGCTGGCTGGTGTCTCTGCTGCCCAGACAGACGGGAAGATCTTAGTCAAGCCTTAATTTTTTTGCATCCTTTGCCTTCAGAATCTTTATCCCTGAAAGTTTTTCGAAAAGGCTTTTAACCCTTGCATTGGTTGACTTGTCGTCGTATATCAGGAATTCCGCTTCGCTCAGCTCGATGGCTTTTTTGAGTATTTCGATATCCAGATTTTCGAAGGTGTATTTTGCGAAGTTGTGTCCGAATGTGAAGGGAGTCTCGAGGATTATCTCGGTCTGCCTAGGAACGTAATGTGTGCCTCCCACGCCTACCGCGATCTTCCATTCCCTCCTGGGATCTCTTATTGCCTCAAAGATGGCCTCCGCAACTATTTCTCCCGCTTCTCCGTTCTCCCACTCCTCCTCGCTTGAACCGATCTCGTAAAAAGCCGAGGGTTTTGAGATCTCCGAGGGGCCGTGATGTGTGGCTTCAAGGGTGAACTCGAAGTCGGGAATTCTGTTCATTCTCTTTTTCAATGCCAGAACGAAGTTCTTCATCGTAATCGGAGATGGCTTTGCCAGGCTTTTTGGCAGGCCGCCGTAGGTGCTCTCACCGACGTTTCCAGAAACGTGCGCCGTGAAGATTTTCCTTCCGTCCTTGCTGCTGTGCCTCGATGCGAACAAAATCTCGTCAAACTCGAAAAATTTTGAAAGCCTTTCGTCGATCCTGTCAGCATATATCAGCCTTTCATCAATCTCTACAATTGCAAAATCCTTTTCAACGTGGAAGGTGTAATCTCCAAGACTCCTCTTTTCGAAAGAACCCATTGTCAAAAGGTGAGACGCTATGTTTAAAGATGCCGGGTCCTTTCTGGAGCAGATGACGAGTTTCATGCTACAGGAGATATTGGGAAAGATCTTTGATTTTTCTTCCACAGTAGTGGCATTTTGCAAAAACCTCGTCCCCTTCTGCCCTGACGTAGAAGATCGAAGATATGGGTTCCCTGCTGTTCGAAATGCACATCCTGTTTGGACATCGCAGTATCCCCCTGACAACTTCTGGAAGCTTTACCTTGAACTTCTTCTCAATTTCGTAGTCCTTTATCAGGTTTATAGTCGCATTCGGGGCGATGAGGGCGATTTTGTTCAGCTCCTCCTCCTTAATGAAGAGACCCTCAACCTTCACGATGTCCTTCTTTCCCATCTTTTTGCTCGTAACGTTTAGGGCCATCGAAACCGTTTCTTTTGTTTTTTCATTTATTCCAAGTATTTTCAGCACCAAAATTGCCCTTCCCGCGGGAATGTGGTCTATTACGGTTCCTTCCCTGATCTTGCTTATCACGAGTTCCTTCACAGCATCACCTCTGAAAGGATGGCCATCCTGACGGGAACCCCGTAGAAAGCCTGCTTGAAGTACCTCGCCTGCCTCATTGAGTCCACCCTTACGTCGATCTCGTCAACCCTTGGAAGAGGATGGAGGATTATCGCACCGTCCTTCATTCTGCTGACTATCTCGGGAGTTATCCTGTAGCTGCCCGCAACTCTTCTGTACTCCTCTTCATCCAGAAACCTCTCCTTCTGTATTCTCGTCACATAGAGGACATCCACCGATTCTATGATATCCTCGAGTTTTGCCTTTTCGGCATTTCCATCGAGTTCTTCAAGAAACTCCTCAGGCAAGGCCAGAATCTCGGGACTTACGAGATAGATTTTGTTTTTGAAGAGTTTTAGTGCTTTTATGAGGGAATGAATCGTTCTGGAGTACTTCAGATCGCCAACCAGGGCTATTGTCAGCCCTTCAAGTCTTCTGCATTCCTTACGTATGGTGTAAAGGTCCAGAAGGGTTTGCGTAGGATGCTGTCCGGCTCCATCCCCGGCATTAATCACAGGCACCGAGGAATTCTCTGCGGCAAACCTCGCAGCACCCTCTAAAAAGTGGCGGATTACTATAGCGTCGCAGTAGTTGGAGATAACCCTCACTGTATCTGCCAGTGTTTCTCCCTTGGCCATGCTGCTCGCTTCCTGTGCAGAAACGTTCACGACCTCTCCGCCCAGTCTCTTCATTGCAGTCTCAAAGCTGATTCTTGTCCTAGTTGAGGGTTCGAAAAAGAGGTTAGCCAGAATCTTTCCTTCGAGGATTTTGCAGCTTCTCAAGCCAAGCGCAACATCCTCAAAATCCTCGGCTTTATCCAGAATTCCAATTATCTCATCTTTGCTGAGATCATCGATTGAGATCAAATGCTTCATCTCTCTTTAGTTCCATAAAAGGTATTTAAGGATTGATATTTAGACTATTCTCATGGACATACTTGAGATGATCGATGAGGCGAAGAAGCTGATGAAGGGGAAAATGCTGGAACTGAACGAGGATAAATGCACAATCGTCGGCGACGTTCATGCAGACATTGAGGCATTCGAGCTTTTAGAGGAGAAAATTTACGGAAAGGCCATATTTCTTGGAGATTACGCCGACAGGGGTGATGAACCGTTGGAGGTTTACGAGAGGATTCTGAAGATGTTCTTAGAAGATGAGGCGGTCCTTCTGAGGGGAAATCATGAAACCGAAGACGTTTATCCCCACGAACTACCGTGGCAGCTGAGCTCCTATGAGGATGGTGAGGAGATCTACCGCTCCTTGGTCGATCTCTGGGGAAGAATGCCCTATTCTGCGATCTTAAACGGGGAGATCTGGCTAGCCCACGGGGGTGTTCCGTGCAGGAGCGATCTGAGTGGCATAAGCAATCCTTCTGAGGATCTGGCATTGGAGATACTCTGGAACGATCCTTGGGAAAGGGAGGAGTGCGGGGAAAATTTCAGGAGGGGAGTTATGTTCTTCTTCGGCAAAAAGGCGACTAGAAATCTCTTCGAAAAGCTTGGGGTAAGGCTTGTGGTGAGAGCCCATGAGCCTCACAAGGTTCTCAGGGTTGAACAGAACGGAATGGTAATAACAGTTGGCTCCTGCGCAAACCCGTATGGCCAGGCAAATTTCGCAATCCTCCGCTTGGATTCCGGGCAGAAGTGGTACGATGGCTACGATTTTGCGGAGAAATTCGGGTTGGAGCTGTCCCTTTACTGAGTCGGTTTCTGGCTAGGAGCGATAAGTATTTCTGTTTTCTCTGGTCAAAGGGCATATGGGAGGGACTGAGGATAAGCTGATCAAAAAAGCAAATTTTTGCAGAGAAAAATGTCCTGTCTGCACCCGCGCAAGGAAGGGGAACAAGCTGGCAAGAATCTTTGTGAAATACGTTGACAGTAAAGTTTGCCCGTACTGCAGGGCTTATGAGAGAGTTTATGGGAAAAAAGCGTACGAATGAGTAGGAAGAAGGAAATTTAGTTTCAGAGAATTTTTGTGGTAGTATGAAGGGTGAAATACTCGCTTTGATTTCAGCGATTCTCTGGGGCGTTTCGCCAATATTCGACAAATACGCTCTGCAAGAAGTCCCAGTCTATCCTGCGATAATGATTAGGGCACTGGGCGGGTTCCTGGCAATTCTTGCGATCTCTATAATTCTAGAACAGACGGAGTTCAGGCTTTCAGTTGGAATTTTGCTTCTTTTGATTTCAGGGGCGATAAGCGGTGCTCTCGGAATGATATTCTATTTTGAGGCCCTCAAAAACATTGGTGCAAGCAAGGCGGTGCCGATAACGGCTATTTATCCCATGTTCACCGCGATTCTCTCCTTTCTCCTGCTTTCAGAGACGATCTCCGCGAGGGTGATGCTCGGGATAGTTCTGATAGTTCTGGGAACGATTCTCGTAAGCGAGGTCTGAAATTAGCAGCTTTTTTCCAGCAATTTTTGCAGTTCCACATGAAAATTTGCAATTCTGAATGGCCCTTTCCGCATTTCAGCGGATTATAAAAATGGGTGCCCAGAAAACCCAGAGCTTTGGCTCTGTGATGAACGGGCAGATGAGGGGAAGGGTGCAAAGCATCCCCTAACGCCGGAAGCTCCCGACTTCAGTCGTGGAGCAGCTCATCTCTTCAGGCGGGAAACTACCTAACCAGGGTTTCGGAAAATTTTCAGATGGGGGCGCCGAACCCCCACTTTTCCAGAGCTCTTGCAAGCTCTTTATGGTTTTTTGCGTATTCCTGCAGCGGAATTCCTTCTATTATCGCATCCAGAGCCTGTCTCACTGCAATGGCTCCGGCTTTTGCTCCGTCAGGATGTCCAAGCACGCCGCCGCCAATCTGCAGGACAAGATCTTTGCCAAGGGCTTCAACCACGCCTGGAAGAACACCTGGATGCAGTCCGCCAGAAGAAGTAGGCATGGCGGGCTTTATATTGTTGAAATCCTGATCGAAGTGCATGGAGTCGGACGGGGAATACTTCATGCTCCTGAGAAGTTTTGCGAGTTCGACTGTTTCGATCTTCTTTCCCTCCAGCTTTCCGTAACCGGCAGTGCCGATGTGCAGCTGGTCAATCCCGATCATGCGATACAGCTTTGCCAGTGTGAACATCGAGATCCCGTGATCGTGCCTGGTGAAGGCTGCATGCATCGCCCTGTGTCCGTGGATGGCAAGTCCGTGGTCTCCTGCGATATCCCGTATATATGTCAGCGCGCTCCAGCCAGTGATCACGACATCGACCATTACGTATGGATTCCCGAATTCCGAAACTATTCTGAGCCGCTTTTCCATTTCCCTTATATCTGCGGTGATGTTGGCAAACCAGGCCTTTCTCTCTCCAGTCTCCCTTTCAACCCTCTCTATGACCTTCATTATCCTCCTGCACCTGTCTTCGAACTTGCAGAACTCTGGGCTGGTTAGGTTCTCGTCATCCTTTATGTAGTCCAGACCGCTTGAAAGCAAATCGTAGGCAAGCTTTTCGACTTCCTCTGCTGAATACCCGACCTTTGGTTTTGGGACGGTTCCAACGATCGGTCTGTCGACTTTGAAGATTCTCTTTACCTCCAGACCCTTTATAGGCCCCTTGAAATGCTTTAAAAAGCTCTTTGGAAGGTATATGTCCTCAACCCTGAGCTTTTCAACCCTGCGCATGCCGAAGACGTTTCCGGCCACTGAAGCTAGGAAGCCTGGGAGATTTGCCGTTTCGAAAAGCTCCAAGGGGTATGCGATCTTGACATTCCAGTATTCTCCTGTCTTCAGGAATTCATAGGCCTTTGCGGAAAGCTCCCTCACCCTCTCCCCGTCGAACCATTCAGTCAGAGTCGTCCAGGTTCCTGTGGAGCTCTCAGCAGCAATTGCTCCTGCGCACTCCTCTACAGTAAAATTCTCCGCGGGTTTGAGCGTAAAAGATACCAAAATCTCCCTATCCCGCTCTGGCTGGTGGGCTTTATCCACGTAATCTGAATATTTCATGAGTTAGGATCCTTCTAAAGCTATATATTTTTGCAGGTTACTGATTATAACTATTATTCATAATAATTTTTATTTATGTTAAATTAATTAAATGTTAATATATGCTCGAGCGTTAAATTTAAATACTCCGGATTTTCATGTAGATCCGTCAAGTAGATGTTTGATTAATGTCGGAGAGTGATTTGAATGGCTGGAGGAAGTGAATTTATTTCGATAAACCCGACTCTGAACAGAGAAGTTTTTAAACTGGGAGGCAAGAGCCTGTTAGAGTGCTACCAGTGCGGTTCCTGCACAGCAGTATGTCCGCTCTCAGAGGAGATGGACGTTAGCTTCAGGAGAGCTATAAGATACACACAGCTTGGCGCAGAGGAGAAGATCCTTGGTGACATATCCCCATGGTCATGCAACCTTCATGGCGACTGCACCGACAGCTGTCCCCGTGGCGCCAGTCCCTCGGAGATCCTAGCGGCGATAAGGAGATATCAGTCAAACAGGTACGACTGGACAGGGCTTGCGAAATGGTGGAACGGTTCCTCTTTTGGTGCAAAGCTTCTTGCATATCTTGCAGTGTTCGCCGTTTCGCTTCTGGTGTACTTTGGATTCTACTGGCAGAAAATCCAGCAGCTGGCCTCTACGGGTAAGCTGGTGATGATATCCGAGCTATTGATTCCAGTGGTGGCTGTTTTCATTGTAGCCCTTGCAATTCTGCTTCCGAGCGGTTACAGGGCCTACAAGTTCATGATGAAGGACAAAAAGAAGGAAGTTGGTCTGGGTAAAACGCTTAAGCTTATCGCAAACTTCTTCATAAGACTGGAAACTGAAGCTATGGGCGTTCCGCACAAAAGGGACAGAATACTTGAGCACGTTCTAATCCTCGTCGGTCTCGGGCTTTTCATTCTGCTTGCGATCATCTACGTGCTTGCGATCCCGTTCCCGGTGTTCCACAAGTTCTTCGAGTTCAAGATTCTCTCAAGGGCCTTGATCTACATAGCTTCGCTTTCCCTGCTTGTCGGTGTCGGTTCCCCGCTGACGAAAAGACTCACCGCTTCCGAAAAAACTCACTGGTACTACAAGAAGTTCACGACCCCAACTGACTGGATGTCCCTGGTAACCCTGTTCCCCGTTGCACTGATGGCCCTCTTGGTCTTTGTGTTCTACGATCTATCGATGGTTCTGTATGCGTACATCGCTTTTGCGCTGCTTCTCAGCTTCCTGATACCGTTCCTGCTTCTCGAGTTCGCCTTTGGAAAGCATACCCACTGGCTTTACAAGGTTATCGCCTACTACGTAGGTGCACGTGCGGGATATTTCAGAGGTGATTGAATATGGGATCCGTTTTAATCGTCGGAGGAGGAGTTGCGGGAATTCAGGCTGCGTTGGACTTGGCGGAGCAGGGAATTGATGTTTACCTCGTGGACAAGGCCCCGAGTGTTGGGGGGAAGATGGCTTACCTCGACAAGACATTCCCCACGCTTGACTGCGCTTCATGCATACTCGCGCCAAAGATGGCGGCTCTGCTGAGGTATCCGAACATAAAACTGATAATGTATTCCGAGGTTCAGGAGGTAAGCGGTAGGGCAGGCAATTTCAAGGTTAAGATTCTTAAGAAACCCACCTACGTTGACTGGAGCAAGTGCAACGGGTGTGGCGTTTGCACGGAGAAATGCCCGACAAAGGTTCCCAATGAGTACAACATGGGCCTATCGCAGAGAAGGGCTATCTACATAATGTTCCCGCAGGCCGTTCCGAAGAGAGCGGTCATCGATGCGGAACACTGTATGAGATTAAATCCACCCCCGAAGGCAAAGGAAAAGGCAAAAGGACCGCTTTGCGGTGTTTGCGAAAGAAACTGCCCCACAAAGGCGATCAGATACGATCAACAGCCTGAAATCGTAGAGCTGAACGTGGACGCGATTATAATTGCGACAGGAATGGAGCTTTACGATCCAAGGAATTTGCCTGAGCTCGGCTACGGAAAGCATCAGAACGTTTACACGAACTTGGAATTCGAAAGGCTCGTTTCAGCAACAGGTCCGACGAACGGGGAAATTGTTAGGAAGTCGGACGGAAAGCATCCAAAGAGAATTGCTTGGATTCAGTGCGTCGGTTCCAGAGACGTGAGGTTCAACCACTACTGTTCCGCTTACTGCTGCATGGCTGCAACAAAGCAGGCAATTCTGGCCAAGGAGCATCTGCCGGATGTGGACTGCACGGTTTACTACATGGACATAAGGGCCTTCGGAAAGGGATTCAACGAGTTCGTTGAAAGAGCCAAGAAGGAATTTGGAGTTAGATATATCCGAGGAAAAGTGGTGAGAATCGACGAAATCCCAGAGACGAAGAATCTCAAGATAGTCTACGAGGACACAGCCGCAAGCTACCTCAAGACCGAGGAGTACGATATGGTAGTTCTCTCCATGGCGGTCAGGCCGAATTCAAAGCTCAACTTCCCGGTTGAGCTGACAAAGGACGGTTTTGTGCAGCTGAAGAATCCTTACTTGGATCCTGTCTCCACAACGGTTGAAGGGATATTTGTCGTTGGAGCAGTGGCAGGGGCAAAGGATATCCCAGATTCGGTCACGGAAGCGAGCGCCGCAGCTGCTCGTGCTGCGCTGATTGCAAAGAGATTGGCCTGCCCGACCCCGGAGGTGGTTAAATGAGCGAGCAAATTAGCGAACCCAGAATAGGTGTTTACGTCTGCCACTGCGGCTTTAACATTGCGGGAACGGTGGACGTGAAGAAGGTTGCCGAGTACGCAAAAACCCTCCCCAATGTTGTAGTTGCGAGGGATTACGTTTTCATGTGTTCAGAACCAGGTCAGGATCTAATAAAGAAGGACATCAAGGAGCAGAATTTGAACAGGGTTGTTGTAGCCTCGTGCTCTCCCTCGCTGCACGAAGTGACCTTCAGAACCGCAGTAATGGAGGCTGGGCTGAACAAGTACCTAATGGAAATGGCAAACATCAGAGAGCACTGCTCTTGGGTACATCATGACAAGGAGAAGGCAACTGAGAAGGCAAAGGAAATCGTAAGGATGGCCGTTGCGAAGGCGAGATATCTCGAGCCCTTGGAGGAGCTTGAAGTTGAGGCAGAGCAGAGCGCATTGGTTCTCGGAGGAGGAGTTGCCGGACTCAGAGCAGCTTTGGAGCTTGCAAACTACGGATTCCAGGTTTATCTTGTGGAAAAAAGCCCGACAATAGGTGGAAAGGCGGCACTAATAGGTTACGTGGATCCGAAGACGAAGGGTGCTGAAATAGTTAACAAGATGTTCGAGATGATAAAGGAATGCCCAAGAATAAAGATATTCACGAATTCAGAGCTAATCCAGTTCAGCGGGTTTGCAGGCAATTACACGGCAAAGATAAGGGTGAATCCGAGATACGTTAACGAAAAGTGCACACGTTGCGGAGAGTGCGAGGAGGTCTGCCCGATTGAGGTATCGAACGAGTACAATTTCGGTTTGAACAGGAGAAAGGCCATATTCCTGCCGTTTAGCAATGCTTATCCGCCATACTATGCGGTGGATCACAGAGTCTGCGTTAAATGCGGAGAGTGCGAGAGGGTTTGCAGGTTCGGTGCCATTAATCTCAAGGAGGAGCCAAAGATTGTTGAGCTCAAGGTCGGTGCGCTGATAATTGCAACGGGCTATGATCCATACAGGCCATTCAAGGGAGAATATGGCTACGGGTTGCATGAGAACATTATAACGCTGTTCCAGCTCGAGAGAATGCTCGATCCAGAGAGCCCGACAAAGGGAGAGCTGATAATCGGAGGAAAGATACCGAAGAGCATAGCGTTCATCCAGTGCGTTGGCTCTAGGAACACAACCCCCGGCTCACGTGAGTACTGCTCCAGGATGTGCTGCACGACTGCGATAAATAACGCAATTAAGATCAAGGAGAGATATCCGGATACGAATGTTTACATAATCTACAAGGACATAATGACCTACGGAAGCGACGAGTCTCTTTACGAAGAGGCAGGAAGGAAGCTTGTTCAGTTCGTAAAATTCGAGGACAAGATACCCAAGGTCTCGATCACTCCTGAAGGCCTCTTCATCGAAGTCTTCGAGTACACGATTCAGGAGAACATAAGGATCCCTGTTGACGCGATTGTTCTGTCCATAGGCATGCTTCCGCCGAGGGATCTCGAGGAGCTCATCGCGGTTACGAGGGTCAGCTGCGGCACCGAGGGGTTCGTCAGGGAGGCTCACCTGAAGCTGGCTCCAGTAGAGGCTCCAACAAAGGGCTTATTCTTGGCTGGTTGCATAACTGGGCCAAAGAACATCCTCGAAAGCATAAGGATGGGTTCTGCTGCAGCTGCAAAGGCAATGTCTCTGCTTTCAAAAGGCAAGCTGAAGATAGAGCCAATGATAGCTCAGGTTAACGAGGAGAAATGCAGCGGTTGCGCGATCTGCGTGGGCGTTTGCCCGTATGGAGCGATCTCTATAAAGAAAGTAAACGGAGACAGGATTGCCTACGTAGAAAAAGCACTGTGCATGGGCTGTGGTACATGCAATGCAGCCTGTCCGAGCGGAGCGATGCAGCATCTGGGCTTCAAGGACATTCAGCTGCTTGCCCAGACAAGGGCTGTTTTTGGGGAGGTGAGGTGAATGTCTGATTTTGAGCCCAAGATCGTCGTTTATGCCTGTAACTGGTGCACCTACGCAGCCACGGATCTTGCAGGAACGAGCAGAATGAGCTACCCCGAAAATGTCCGCATAATCAGGGTAATGTGCTCGGGCAGGGTCGATCCGCAGTTCGTTCTCCAGGCATTTGCCGATGGTGCTGACGGTGTGATAGTTGCGGGCTGCCATCCGCCAGCCGACTGCCACTACATCGAGGGAAACTACAAGGCATTCAGAAGATTCGAGCTTTTCAAAAAAGTGCTCGAAACGTTCGGAATCGAAAAAGAGCGCTTCAGGCTTGAATGGATCTCCGCGGCTGAAGCGAGCAGATGGGTACAGGTTGTTAACGAGATGGTGGCCGAGCTGAAGAAGCTTGGACCACTGAAGAAGAACCTGGAGGTGAAAGAATGACCAAGAAACATGTTAGCCGAACTGAGGGGGAATCCAAAGGTGAGAAAATGACTGAAAAGCCAAAAGTTGCCTGGTACTGGTGCGCTTCCTGTGGCGGATGCGAGGAATCCTTTGTGGATTTAGCAGAAAGACTTCTGAAGGTTTTCGAGGCCGTGGACATAGTATTCTGCCCCGTGGCAATGGATTTCAAGAGGGAAGACGTTGAAAAGCTTCCTGATGGGTCGATAACCGTTGCGCTGATAAACGGCGGAATAAGGCTGAAGGAGCATGAGGAGATGGTAAAGCTGCTCCGTAGGAAGTCCAAGATAGTCATTGCATACGGCGCATGCTCGGCCTGGGGAGGAATTCCCGGGCTTGCAAACCTATACGACCTCGATGAGGTCCTTGAAAGAAAGTACATGGAAGTTCCCACGGTGGAGAACCCGAAAGAAGTGATGCCAACAAAGAAGACGATCGTGAACATCCCAGAAGCCGGGATAAAGGCCGAAATCGAGCTAACTGAGCCATTACCTGTGCTTTTGCCGCTTGACAAAGTTATCGAGGTAGACTACTACATCCCCGGCTGTCCTCCAACTCCAGATGTTTTCTGGAACGCCCTTCAGGCCCTGCTCAGCGGCAATCTGCCGCCAAAAGGTTCCGTTTTGGGGGCATCGCAGAGATCGGTGTGCGACGAATGCCCGCTTAACGATACCAAGCCAGAAAAAGTCCTTGTTAAGGAGTTCAAGAGACCCGACAAGGCCGCTCCAAAACCAAACGAGTGCCTTCTTGCCCAGGGATTCCTCTGCATGGGGCCTGTTACGAGAGGGGGCTGCAAATCTCTGTGTCCTCAGGCCAACATGCCGTGCACGGGTTGCTTCGGAATGCTCGATGGCATAGTGGATTACGGAGGAAAGGCAATCTCTACCTTCGGAAGCATCCTCAACTACTCGCCGCTTGAGGAGAAGGAGATAAAGGAGGCCTACGGAAAGGTTCCGGATTGGGTTGGAGTTATCTACAGGTATTCCTTGGCAGCTTCAAAGCTCGGACATAAGGCCGGGCTGAAGAAGCCCAAGCGGATAAAGGAGGTGACCGAACTATGACGAAGGAGATCGTTATCGACCCAATAACCCGCCTTGAAGGTCACGGAAAGATAATAATAGTGCTCAACGACAATGGAGACTGTGTAAGGGCTTTCTTCCAGATTCCCGAGCTTAGGGGTTTCGAGAAATTCGCAGAGGGGAGGCATGCGGAAGACATGCCCCAGATAACTTCGAGGATCTGCGGTGTCTGCCCGACCGCGCATCACATGGCCTCCACAAAGGCTCTTGACGATCTCT
>Ga0078972_1006056_pt1 | contig 29427 bp, 36 predicted proteins | sample YelNatPaOPGAMG01_FD_67568 | JGI IMG/M metagenome (GOLD analysis project Ga0078972, IMG submission 67568) | Hot spring thermophilic microbial communities from Obsidian Pool, Yellowstone National Park, USA - OP-RAMG-01 (SPADES assembly) (version 2) | ecosystem: Environmental > Aquatic > Thermal... | reverse complement strand
CGTGAATCTGGAAGTGGAGCTGATCACGCCGGTGGCGATGGACAAGGGGTTGCGGTTTGCGATCCGGGAAGGCGGGCGCACGGTGGGCGCCGGCACGGTGACCGAGATCTTGGAGTAAGGTTTGGGCGGCCGGCGCGCCGCCCGGCGGAAGCCGGGATGGCCGCGGCCAGGGCTGCGGAGCCCGAGCAGAGGAAAAGATGCTGAGAGAACGCATTCGCATACGGCTGAAAGCATACGACCATCGGGTCCTGGATGAGTCGGCCAAGGCGATTGTCCGGACCGCGGGAGAGACCGGCGCGCAGATCGCCGGGCCGATTCCGCTTCCGACGGTGAAGAACCGCTTTACGGTGCTTCGTTCGCCGCACGTGGACAAGAAGTCGCGGGAGCAGTTCGAGATTCGCACCCACAAGCGGTTGTTGGACATTTTGGAGCCGACGCAGGAGACGGTGGATGCCTTGATGCGGCTGGATTTGCCGGCCGGTGTGGATGTGGAGATCAAGGCATTTGGCAAGAGGTAAGCGAGAAAGCGGGAGCTGGAATCCGGCCTCAGCCGTCAGGCCGGAGGGCAGGTTTCTGAAGGCGCAGGACAGGATATGAGCCCAGGAATTCTTGGAAAGAAGATCGGGATGACGCAGGTCTTCCGCGCGGACGGGCAAGTAGTTCCCGTGACGCTGCTCAAGGCGGGACCTTGCGTGGTGGTTCAACGGAAGAGTCCGGCGAAGGACGGCTACGACGCGGTTCAACTGGGGCTGCTGGAGTTTGTGAAGCCGCGCCGGATTAACCGGCCGCTGGCGGGCCACCTGAAGAAGGCCGGGGTGGAAGGCGTCAAGTTCCTGAAGGAGCTGCGGCTGCGCCCGGGCGATGACGACCTGAAGACCGGAGACCGGGTGCTGGTGGACCAGTTCAAGCCGTCGGACAAAGTGGACGTGATCGGGATCAGCAAGGGGCGGGGTTTTGCGGGTCTGGTGAAGCGGCACCATTTCCGGGGCGGCGACGCCACGCACGGATCGATGTTCCACCGCGCGCCGGGTTCGATCGGGGCTTCGAGCTTTCCGTCGCGGGTGTTCCCGGGCATGCGCATGGCCGGACACATGGGGGTGGAGCGCGTGACGGTGCGGAATCTGGAAGTGGTGGACGTGGATGTCGAGGAAAACCTGCTGGTGGTGAAGGGTGCGGTTCCGGGCCCCAACGGCGGCTATGTGGTGGTGCGCCGCGCGAAGAGGTGAATGCGATGCCCAAGGTGGATGTATTCGACTTAAACAACCAGAAGGTGGGCGAGATTGAGCTGGCGGATTCGGTATTCGCGGCGCCGGTGAAGGAGGCGTTGCTTTACGAAGCCGTGCGGCACTATCTGGCCTGCCAGCGCCGGGGCACGGCCAAGACCAAGGTCCGAGGAGAGGTTTCTGGATCGGGCAAGAAGCTGTGGCGGCAGAAGGGCACCGGCCGGGCGCGGATGGGATCGATCCGGTCGCCGCTGTGGAGGCACGGCGGGACGGTGCACGGGCCTGTGCCGCGGGATTACAGCTACCGGCTTCCCCGGAAGATGCTGCTTGGGGCGTTGCGGTCGGCGCTCAGCGCCAAGCTGCGGGACGGAGAACTGAAGGTGGTGCGGGAGTTCGAGCTGCCGGACCATAAGACCAAGTCGTTCCGCCAAGTGCTGGAGAAGCTGGAGGCGGGCAAGACGGTTCTGGTGGTGGACAACAGCGAAAACCGCAATCTGGTTTTGGGCAGCCGGAACCTTCCCGGGGTCACGCTGCTGCCGACGCGGGAGGTCAGCGTGTACGCGCTGTTGGGGCACGAGCGGGTTCTGATTTCGGAAGCCGCTGCGCAGAGACTATCGGAGGCGCTGTCGCAATGAAAAGCTACGAAGTGATCCGGCGGCCGCTGTTGACCGAGAAGGGCGTCGCGAAGAAGGAATCGGAGCTGACGCTGGTTTTCGAGGTAAATCCCCGCGCCAACAAGACGCAGATCCGGGCGGCGGTGGAGGAGATTTTCAAGGTCAAGGTGGCGGAGGTGCGGACGGCCAATTTGGAAGGCAAGCTGCGGCGGCGCGGCCGGTTTAGCGGCTACCGTCCGGATTGGAAAAAGGCTTACGTCAGACTGAAGCCGGGCCAGAAGGCGCCGGAGTTCGCGGAGATCTAAGATGCCGATCAAGAGTTATCGTCCCGTCACGCCCACCCGCCGTTTCCAGACGGTGGTGTCGCGTGAGGACATCACCAAAGAGAAACCGGAAAAGGCGCTGACCGCCGGAAAGAAGCGCAGCGGCGGGCGGAACAACACCGGCCAAATCACGATTTGGTTCCGGGGCGGCGGGCATAAGCGCCGCTACCGCGTCATTGATTTCAAGCGGGACAAGACGGGGGTTCCGGCCCGCGTGGCGGCGATTGAATACGACCCGAACCGCTCGGCGCGGGTGGCGCTGTTGCATTACGCCGACGGCGAAAAGCGGTATATCCTCTGCCCGGTGGGGTTGGAGGTGGGGCGGACGGTGGTTTCCGGTCCGGATGCCGACATCCTGGTTGGCAACGCGCTGCCGCTCAAGAATATCCCCGCGGGCACGGTGGTGCACAACATCGAACTGTACCCCGGCAAGGGGGCGCAATTGGCTCGGGCGGCAGGGACGCAGGCGCAGCTGGTTTCCAAGGAAGGCGAATACGCCCTGATCAAGCTGCCCTCCGGCGAGGTGCGCAAAGTGCGGGTGGAATGCATGGCGACCATCGGGCAGGTGGGCAACACGGACCACGAAAATGTTTCGCTGGGCAAAGCGGGCCGGAAGCGCTGGCTGGGGCGGCGGCCCCACAACCGGGGCGTGAGCATGAATCCTGTGGACCACCCGCACGGTGGAGGCGAAGGCAAGACCAGCGGCGGACGCCATCCGGTGACGCCCTGGGGCCAGCCCACGCGGGGGTACAAGACGCGGAACAACAAGCGGACGGACAAATGGATCGTATCGCGCAAGTCGAAGAAGAGGTAGCGGGATGGGGCACGGAGATGGAGAGGCCGGCTGCGCCGGCCGACCCGACCGGTGAGACGCCATCCCTGATTGAGGAACTATGGGCCGTTCTCTGAGAAAAGGGCCGTTCTGCGACGCCCACCTATTGGAAAAGGTGGCGGCCTTGAACGCCAAGAACGAGAAGAAGGTGATTCGCACCTGGTCGCGGCGTTCGACCATCGTGCCGGATTTTGTGGGACATACGATCGCGGTGCACAACGGGAAGAAGTTCATTCCGGTGTACATCACGGAGAACATGGTCGGACACAAGCTAGGAGAATTCGCGCCCACGCGGACCTTCAAGGGGCACGCGGCGAAGAGCGCGACGGAGAAGTCGTCCAAGCCATCGTAAGCGGGGCTGGGGTCCCAGGGCCGATACCGGCGGGGCGGGGCCCGGCTGCGAGGATGAGGACAGAGCAACGAGAAGCGGAACGATAACGATATGGAAGCGAGAGCGGAAGCAAGATACATTCGGGTCTCTCCGCAGAAGGCGCGGCTGGTGGTGGACCTGATCCGCGGCCGCAAGGCGGGCGATGCGCTGACGATTCTGCGCAGCACCAAGAAGCGGATCGCGCCCGAGGTAGAAAAGGTCCTGCGCTCGGCGATCGCCAACGCCCAGAACCGGTCGGCGGATGTGAACGTGGACGATCTGGTGGTCCAAGAGGTCTACGTGAACGAGGGGCCGCGGCTGAAGCGGGTCCGGCCGGCGCCCATGGGCCGGGCCTACCGGTATCAAAGGCGGATGTCGCACATTGCGGTGACGGTGGCGGAGGCTAAGTAGCCAGGGGACGCAGAATATGGGACAAAAAGTTCATCCTTACGGATTTCGGGTCGGCTACACCAAGACCTGGCGATCCCGCTGGTTCGCCAAGCAGGACTACGCCAAGCTTCTGCACGAGGATCTGGAGTTGAAAGACGCCTTGCGGGAGAGGCTCAAGGCGGCTGGAGTCAGCTCGATCGAAGTGGACCGCCCTGGCAACAAGCTGCGGGTGACGATCCGGACGTCCCGGCCCGGGATCATCATCGGGCGCAAGGGCGCGGAGATCGAGAAGCTCAAGCAAGAGCTGGCGGCGCGGACGCACCGCGAGGTTTTTATCGACATCCAGGAGGTGCACAAGCCGGAGCTGGACGCCCAACTGGTCTCCGAGTCGATCGCCTTGCAGTTGGAGAAGCGGGTGGCGTTCCGCCGGGCGATGCGCAAAGCCGTGGATTCGGCCTTGCGCTTTGGGTGCAAAGGGATCAAGGTGCGCGTTTCGGGACGGTTGAACGGGGCCGAAATTGCGCGGAGCGAATGGTACCTGCAAGGGCAGTTGCCGCTGCACACCCTGCGGGCGGACATCGACTATGGTTTCAGCGAGGCCCGCACGACGTACGGCGTGATCGGAGTCAAGACCTGGATTTATAAGGGCGAGATTCTGGATACTCAGGCCCGGCCGTCGCTGTTCGGCGAGCCGGAGCCGCGCCGGACGCCGCCGCGCGAACGCCGCGAACGGCGCCCCGCCGCCGCGGCCGAACCTGGCGCGCCGCCGGTGCAGCCGCCGCCGGTCGAAAGTCCGGCGCCGCCGTTGCAGGCGCCGGGTCCGGTCACTCCGCCGCTGGCGCCGGCCGCTCCGAGCTGGAAGCAGGAAGCGGAGACGCCAGCTCCCGCTGCGGCTCCGGAGGTTGCCGGGCCGGATACCGCGGGGGCCGCGGGCGAAGGCATCGAGCCAAAAGGAAAGGAATAGCGCCATGTTGATGCCAAAGAAGGTCAAGTACAGAAAGCAGCAGCGCGGCCGCATGAAGGGGAAGGCTTGGCGCGGTTCGCAGTTGGCGTTCGGCGATTTTGGGCTGAAGGCGATGCGGTGCGCCTGGGTCACGGACCGGCAGATTGAAGCCGCGCGCGTGGCGATGACGCGCTTTATCAAGCGCGGCGGAAAGGTATGGATCCGGCTGTTCCCGGACAAGCCGATCACCAAGAAGCCGGCCGAGACGCGCATGGGAAAGGGCAAGGGCGCGCCTGAGCAGTGGGTGGCGGTAGTCCGCCCGGGCAAGATCCTGTTTGAGATGGAAGGGGTCACCCGCAGCGTAGCCGAGCGCGCGATGGCCCTGGCCGCGCACAAACTGCCCATTCCGTGCCGGCTGGTGGCGCGGCCGGGCGTCGAGTAAGAGGTGCGGTTATGAAAGCGGACAAAGTCAGGGAACTCGACAACACCGAGCTTAGCAACCAGCTCCGGCAGATGGAGGAGCAAATCTTCCGCCTGCGGCTCCAGGTGGGGATGGGGCAAAGCGTGGCGCTGAAGAAGTACCGGCAACTGCGGAAGGACCGGGCGCGGATTCTGACGGTGTTGCGGGAGCGCGAGTTGGCGGCAAGGAGCTGAGATCATGAGCGAGCAGAAGGCGGTCAGCCGCAAGAACGAAAAGGTAGGGCAGGTGGTCTCGGCCAAGATGGCCAAGACGATCGTGGTGGAGGTCACCCGCCGGGTTCCCCATCCACTCTACAAACGGGTGGTGACGCAGAGGAAGAAGTTTTACGCCCACGATGAAGAGAGTACCGCCCGTCCCGGCGACACCGTGCGGATTGTGGAGTCACGGCCGTTGAGCCGGTTGAAGCGGTGGCGGCTGGTGGAGATCATCCGGCGCGCGGCGCAGGTGGAGCCGCTGCCGGAGGCTTTGGAAGAAGCGGCGCCGGCCGGGCCGGAGGGCAACAGGAGGACGCCATGATCGGAATGCGGACGATTTTGGAGGTTGCCGACAACAGCGGGGCGCGCAAGCTGAGCTGCATCCTGCCGCGGGGCGGCGACCTTGGGCTGCGCGCCGGTTTGGGGGACGTCATTACGGCCAGCGTCAAGGAGGCGGCCCCGGATTCGGCGATCAAGAAAGGAAAGGTGGTTCGCTGCGTGATCGTGCGGATGCGCAAGGAGACCCGCCGGAAGGATGGCACTTATATCCGGTTTGATTCCAATGCGGCGGTGTTGATCAACGAAGTGGGCGAACCGATCGGGACCCGCGTGTTCGGGCCGGTGGCCCGCGAGCTGCGCGATAAGCGTTTCATGAAGATCGTCTCGCTGGCTCCGGAGGTGTTGTGATGGCTAAGGGATTGACGAAGAGCCAGAAGGCGGGTTTGCCGCGGCGGATTCTGATCCGCAAGAACGACGAGGTGGAGGTGATCGCGGGCCGGGATCGCGGCAAGCGCGGGCGGGTGCTGCATGTGGACCGCAACACCGGGAAGGTTTTGGTGGAGCACGTGAACATGGTGAAGCGGCACACCCGGGCGAATCCTGCCCGCCAGATCAAGGGCGGGATTGCCGAGCGGGAGAGCCCCATCTCCGCCTCCAATGTGATGCTGGTCTGCCCGGCGTGCGGCCCGGTGCGCATCGCCCACAAGATCGACACCACGGCGGGCAAGCCGCGGCGGGTGCGGGTGTGCCGCAAGTGCGGCGCGCCGCTGGAGAAGAAATAGTATGGCTGCCAGGCTGAAGGAACATTACAAGAAGACCGTAGTGCCGGCGCTCATGAAGGAGTTCGGCTACAGGAACATCATGGCCGTGCCCAAGCTGGAGAAGATTTCGGTCAACATCGGCTTGGGGGAGGCCACGCAGAACGCCAAGCTGCTGGACGGCGCCGTGAACGAGCTGGCGGCGATCACCGGCCAGCGCCCGGTGATCACCAAGGCGCGCAAGTCGATCGCCGCATTCAAGCTGCGGGCGGGGATGTCGATCGGGTGCATGGTGACGCTGCGCGGCGACCGGATGTACGAGTTCTTGGACCGGCTGGTCAACGTCGCGCTGCCCCGCGTGCGCGACTTCCGGGGGGTTTCCACCAAGAGCTTCGACGGGCGGGGCAACTACACGCTGGGCATCCGGGATCAGCTCATTTTTCCCGAGATCGACTACAACAAAGTGGAAAAGATTAAGGGCATGAACATTTGCATTACGACGACCGCCAAGACCGATGCCGAGGGGCTGGCGCTGCTCAAACATCTCGGCATGCCGTTCCGGCAGTAAGGCTTCGAAAGGGACAGAGAACGGATGGCTACCACCGCCAAGATCGCCAAAGACCGGAAGTTACTGGAGGCCAAGAAGGCCGGCAAACCCAAGCTGCGCTGCCGGCACCGCAACCGCTGCCACCGCTGCGGCCGGCCCCGCGGCTACATCAGGAAGTTCGGCTTGTGCCGGATTTGTTTCCGCCAGCTTGCGCTTGCCGGGGAGATACCCGGCGTGATCAAGGCGAGCTGGTAGGAGGAAGGGAGCCTGGAGGATGAACACGGATCCAATTGCCGACATGCTCACAAGAATCCGCAACGCCCTGCGGGCGCGGCATCCCAAAGTGGACGTGCCCGCCAGCCGGCTGAAGCTGGACATCGCCCGCATCCTGAAAGAGGAAGGCTACATCGCCAACTACAAGCTGGCCGAAGAGGGGTCGGTGCGGACGATCAAGATCTACCTGAAGTATGCGCCGGACAACACGCCGGTGATCTCGCGGATCGAGCGCGTCTCGCGGCCCGGCTGCCGGGTCTATGTGGGCCGCAAAGAGATCCCGCGCGTGTTGGGCGGGCTCGGAATCAACATACTGACCACGCCGCGGGGCGTGATGACCGGCCGCAAGGCGCACAGCGAGGGCGTCGGCGGCGAGGTGCTCTGCCAGGTGTGGTGAGGGTTTAACCATGTCTCGAATTGGAAACAAGCCGGTGCCGCTGCCGAAAGGCGTGCAAGTGGCGATCGGCGAACAACTGATTGTGGAAGGGCCCAAAGGCAAACTCACCGTGCCGATTCCCGACGGGATCACGGTGCGGCAGGAAGACTCGCAACTGATCTTCCAGCGCGCCTCCGACCGCTACGCGGCGCTTCATGGGCTCACCCGGGCGCTGGCGGCCAACGCGGTGCAGGGGGTTTCGACCGGCTTCACGCGGGAACTGGACATCGTGGGCATTGGCTACCGGGCGGATGTCAAGGGCCGGATCGTGACGTTCTCGCTGGGGTATTCGCACCCCATCGAGATGCTGCTTCCCGATGGGGTGGATGTCAAGATCGAACGGCAGACGCATATCGTTGTGAGCGGGGCCGACCGGCAAAAGGTGGGGCAGGTCGCAGCCAACATCCGGTCGCTGCGTCCGCCGGATCCTTACAAGAACAAGGGCATCCGCTACACCGGCGAGGTGCTGCGCAAGAAAGTGGGCAAGACGGGAGCGGGCGGCAAATGATACAGAAGGTCTCCAGAAACGAAATTCGCTTGCGGATCCACCGGAGAATCCGCAAGAAGGTTACGGGGACGCCGGAGCGTCCCCGGCTATGTGTGTTCCGCAGCCTGAAGCACATCTACGCGCAGATCATCGACGATGTGCATGGCCGCACGCTGGCGGCGGCCTCTTCGGCGGCGAAGAGTTCGGGCTTGGCCGGCGGCGGCAACGTGGCTTCGGCCAGAGAGGTGGGGCGTCTGATTGCCGAGCGGGCCAAGGAGAAGGGGATCCGGCGCGTGGTGTTCGACCGCGGCGGGTACCTGTACCACGGGCGGGTGAAAGCGCTGGCGGACGCCGCGCGGGAAGCGGGACTGGAGTTTTAGGCGCATGGCAGCCATAGCAGCAGTGAAACGCGTAAACCCCCAAGGGTTGAACCTGAAAGAGCAGGTGGTTTCGATCAACCGCGTCACCAAAGTGGTCAAAGGCGGCAAGAACTTGAGCTTTTCGGCGCTGGTGGTCGTAGGCGATCCAGAGGCCAAGGTGGTCGGCTTCGGAACCGGCAAGGCGCGGGAAGTGCCGGCGGCGATCAAGAAAGGGATCGAGGCCGCCAAGAAGAATTTGCGGAAGGTTAACGTGTTGCCGACGACAATCGCGCATCCGGTGCTGGGCCGGTTCGGAAGCGGGCTGGTGCTGTTGAAGCCGGCGCCGGAAGGGACGGGCGTGATCGCCGGCGGTCCGGTACGGGCCGTGGTGCAGGCGGCCGGCATACCGAACGTATTGACCAAGTCGATCGGTTCGCACAATCCGCACAACGTGGTGCGGGCCACCATCGCGGCGCTGGAGCAGCTCCGCGACAAGCAGGCCGTGGCGGACCTGCGAGGGCTGCCTCTGGAGAAGGTCTGAAGGAGGCGCAAGGACCAGGGCGGGACGGAATCCTATGGCGGAACGGAAGATCAAGATTAAGCTGGTGCGCAGTCCGATTTGTGCGCCGGAAAAGCACAAGCGCATCGTGCGTTCGCTGGGGCTGCGGAAGTTGAACCAGGTGGTGGAGAAGCCGGACACCCCGGTATTCCGGGGCATGGTGGCGAAGATCCCCCACTTGCTAACGCTGTGTGAGTAGACAGGAGGTTACGCCGATGAACCTGAGCGATCTGAGACCCCCTGCCGGGCAGAAGCATTCCCGGCGGCGCGTGGGGCGCGGCATGGGCTCCGGCCGGGGCAAGACCTCGGGCCGCGGCCACAAGGGCCAGCACTCCATCTCCGGGGCCAGTCTCATGCGCGGTTTTGAGGGCGGACAGATGCCCTTGCACCGGCGCCTGCCCAAGCGAGGCTTCAAGAACCCGTTCCGCAAGGAGTATGCGGTGGTGAACGTGGGGCGGCTGGAGAAGCTGGAAGGCGACAGCTTCGATCCGGTTCGCCTGATGGAATTGGGCGTGGTCAAGAAGCTGAAAGACGGGCTCAAGATTTTGGGCGGCGGCGAATTGAAGCGCAAGATCACCGTGGCGGCCCACCTATTCTCGCAGTCGGCCCTGGAGAAGATTCAGGCCGCCGGCGGCAAGGCGGAGGTCATCGGAGCGGCCGGCCAGTAGCCGGAAGGCGGACGACCCATGAACAAGTTCTTCGAGGCCATCGCCAATATCTTCCGGGTGCCGGACCTGCGCAAGCGTCTCCTGTTCACCCTGGCGCTGCTTGCCGTTTACCGCATCGGCGGCCACATCCCCACACCCGGCGTGGATGCGGCCCGCTTTGAGGACTTCATTCGACAAAACCAGGGGACCGTGTTCGGCTTTATCGACCTGTTCTCGGGCGGAATGTTCCGGCGTCTGACGGTCTTCGCGCTGGGCATCATGCCCTACATCACGGCCTCCATCATTCTCCAGTTGCTCACGGTGGTGATCCCCACGCTGGAGAAGCTTCAGAAGGAAGGGGAGCTGGGCCGGCGCAAGATCACCCAGTGGACGCGGTACCTGACGATCCTGTTGGCGGGCTTCCAGTCGGCGACGATCGCCATCAGCCTCCAGCAGTCTGAGGGCGGCTTCGTGCTGAACCCCGGCATCGGCTTCATTCTGATGACCATGCTGACGCTGACGACCGGCACCGCCTTCATCATGTGGTTGGGCGAGCAGATCAGCGACCGCGGCATCGGCAACGGCATGTCGCTGATCATCTTCGCCGGCATCGTGGTGGGGATTCCTAATGCCGTCGGAAACTTCGTCACAAACCTCTCGACGGGGCAGTGGGGCGCTTTGCACGTCATCATCATTCTGATCTTCATGGTCCTGGTGGTGGCCTTCATCGTGCTGGTGGAGAGGGGCGAACGCCGGATCCCGGTCCAGTATGCCAAGCGGGTCGTGGGGCGCCGCATGATGGGGGGACAGGCCACCCACTTGCCGCTGAAGGTGAACGCCGGAGGCGTGATCCCGGTCATTTTCGCATCCTCGGTGCTGGCCTTTCCCCAGACTCTGGCGGTGATGCCGGCCGTGCGCAACAACCCCTGGCTTAAAGGGATGCTGGGCGCGCTGGCTCCACGGGAGCCGCTCTACGCGGTGCTGTTTGTGGCGGGCATCATCTTCTTCTGTTTCTTTTACGTGTCGATCATTTTCAACCCGAACGAGGCCGCTGATAATATGCGCAAATACGGCGGCTTCATTCCGGGCATCCGTCCAGGCAAAAACACGGCCGAGTACATGAACCGGATCCTGACCCGCATCACGGTGGTGGGCGGGCTTTACCTTTCGGTGCTCAGTTTGATCCCGCAGATCATGATCTCCGGCATCGCCCTGTATCATCTGCCGCTGGTGGGCGGATGGATCGAGCAGTATTTCCCGAACTGGCTGCTGTACGGGTTGAACGTCAATTTCTACTTCGGCGGCACCTCGCTGCTGATTGTGGTGGGCGTGGCCATGGACTTCGTCAACCAGATCGAGGCCCAGCTCATCATGCGCCATTACGAAGGATTTACGCCGCGCGCGGGGCGGATCCGCGGCAGGAGGAGCGTATTTTAGGGCGGGCGTGCGGCTATGTGGGTGGAAGTCGTTTACAATAAAGGTATCGCCCGCCTGCAAGAAGCATGATTGTCCGCAAGAGTCCCGAGGACCTGGAGAAGATGCGCCGGAGCGGCCTTCTGGTCTGGCAGGTGTTGCGGGAGCTTGAGTCGATGATTGAGGAAGGGATCACAACGCTGGATCTGGAGCAGGCGGCGGAACGCATGTTCCGGGACGCCGGGGCCCGTCCTGCGTTCAAGGGCTACTATGTGCCGGCAGCGGGCGCGGCCTATCCCTTTGTGCTATGCACCTCGGTGAACGAAGAGGTGGTGCATGGCATGCCGTCGGCGCGGCGGGTCCTCAAGAAGGGGGACATCATCTCCATCGACACGGGCGCGGAGCTGGAGGGTTTTTACGGGGATTCGGCGATCACCGTGCCGGTGGGCGAGGTGGACGCGCGGACCCAGGAACTGTTGCGGACCACCCGCGAGGCGCTGGAGTTGGCGATCGAGAAGATGCGGCCGGGCAACCGGCTGTTTGACGTGTGCGGGGCCATTGAGAATCACGTGACTTCGCGGGGCTTTTCGGTGGTGCGGGAGTACGTCGGGCACGGGATTGGCTCGCGGCTCCATGAGGAGCCCCAGGTGCCGAACTACGTGGACCGGCGCAATGAGAACCCGCGGCTCAAAGAGGGGATGGTGCTGGCGATTGAGCCGATGGTGAACGCGGGCGCGCCCGGCACGCGGGTGTTGAGTGACGGCTGGACGGCTGTTACCCGCGATGGATCCCGCTCGGCGCATTTTGAGCACTGCGTGGCAGTGACGTCGAACGGGCCATGGGTATTGACGAGGCCGTGATGCGGGAGCAGGATTCCGGCGGGAGCCGGCGGGGCCGGCAGGCGGAAGCCACGGTGGTTGAGCTTCTGCCGAACGCGGCCTACCGGTTGGAGCTGGACAGCCGGGCCAGGGTGATCGCGCATCCGGCTGCCGGCAGCCAGACGAATTTTGTCCGGCTGCGTTTGAGGGACAGGGTTTTGGTGGAGCTTTCTTCCCGGGACGATACTCGGGGCAGAATTGTGAAGCTCTTAGGTAGAGGTTGAAACGAAGATGAAAGTACGAGCCTCGGTGAAAAAGATTTGCGACAAATGCAAGATCATCCACCGCCATGGGGTGGTTCGGGTGATCTGTCCGAACCCCAAGCATAAGCAGAGGCAGGGTTAACAGGAGGCCAACGATGGCGCGAATTGCAGGCGTCGATCTTCCCGTCCGGAAGCGGGCGGTGATCGGATTGACTTACATTTACGGAATTGGGCGCAGCCGCGCCATGAGCATTTTGCACCGGGCCGGCGTCAACCCGGACAAGAAAGTGGGCGAGCTCAGCGAAGAAGAGGTGACGCGGATCCGCCAGATCATCGAAGAGGAAGGCGCAGTCGAAGGCGATCTCCGCAAAGAGATCTCGATGAACCTGAAGCGGCTCATGGAAATGGGCTCTTACCGGGGCTTGCGGCACCGGCGCGGGTTGCCCGTGCGCGGGCAGCGCACCCACACCAACGCTCGCACGCGCAAAGGACCGCGGCGCGGGACCATCGCCAACAAGAAGAAGGCGACCGCCAAGACGTAAGGACGAGCAACCAGGAAAACCGTGATCGGATAAGGTATGGCCAAGGCAGCAGCGAAAACCGCGAAGAAGAAGACGTTCAAGAAGAAGGAGAAGAAGGTTGTTCCGGTGGGTGTGGTGCACATCCAGGCGACCTTCAACAACACCATCGTCAGCGTCACCGACCCGGCGGGCAACGTGGTCGCCTGGTCGAGCGCCGGAGCGTTGGGTTTCCGCGGCTCCCGCAAGGGGACCCCGTTTGCGGCGCAGCAGGCCTCGCTGACCGCCGCCAGCAAGGCCCGCGAGGCGGGCATGCGCACCGTGGAAGTGCGGGTGAGCGGGCCGGGAGCGGGCCGGGAGTCCGCCATTCGCGCCTTGGCCACGGCCGGCTTAGAGGTAAAAGCCATCAAGGACGTGACGCCCATCCCGCACAATGGGTGCCGGCCGCCGAAAAGGAGAAGGGTTTGATTTGGATTGCGGAGCGTATTGGGCGCGGGAGCTGCGAGCAGACGAGCGGCCGGCGCCAGCCGCTCCGCCAAGCAGGAGGAAGGCTCATTGGAGCCGTAAACTGCACCTGAGGTTTCAGGTAGGGAGGTAAGATTGGCACGATATACTGGACCCGTTTGCCGGTTGTGCCGGCGAGAGGGGATGAAGCTGTTTTTGAAGGGCGAGCGCTGCCACAGCGAGAAGTGCGCCATTGAGCGGCGCAACATTCCGCCCGGGCAGCACGGCAAGGACCGGCGGCCGAAGCTTATCGGCTACGGCTTGCAGATGCGGGAAAAGCAGAAGCTGCGGCGGACCTACGGGTTGCTGGAACGGCAGTTCCGCAACCTTTTTGAGAAGGCCAGCCGGCAGAAAGGCATCACCGGCGAGATGCTTCTGAGCATGCTCGAAAGGCGGCTCGACAACGTCGTCTACCGGATGGGTTTTGGGACCAGCCGCGCCCAGTGCCGGCAGATGGTCCGCCACGGTCACTTCCAAGTCAACGGACGCAAGGTGAACATCCCATCCTACATGGTGAAGCCGGACGATGTGATCGAGGTGCGCGAAAAGAGCCGCAAGAACCCGGCGATCCTTTCCGCGCGGGACGCCACGGCCCACGCCCCGGCTCCGAACTGGCTGGAGGTGGACCGGGAGAACCTGCGGGCGCGCGTGATCGGAATGCCGAAGCGCGAGGAGCTGGTTCAAATCCAGCTGAACGAGCAGTTGATTGTCGAATTGTATTCGAAGTAAGAGGCGATGGCCTCACCGCCGCGCCCGGCGGCGCGGGGAACGAGCGGGAGTTTTGATCAGCGCCCGATGGAGGATTTAGAGGCATGTTTACAGGTTTTCAGAAGCCTAAACGACTGGTGGCCAACACGGAGACCCTGACGGACCGTTACGGCATGTTCACGGCCCAGCCCTTCGAGCGGGGCTTCGGCACCACCATCGGCAACAGCTTGCGGCGTATTCTGCTGAGTTCGATCGAGGGCGCGGCCATCACGGCGGTCCGGATCGAGGGCGTTCCGCACGAATTCAGCCCGATCCCCGGCGTGGTCGAGGACGCCACAGACATTATCCTGAATTTGAAGCAGATCCCGTTCAAGATGACCGGCGACGGGGTGAAGACCCTGCGTTTGGTGGCCGACGAGCCGGGCGATGTGCTCAGCGGCCGGATTGAGACGGACGCGGACGTGGAAGTGCTGGACCGGAACATCCACATCGCCACAGTCAGCGAGCGCGGCAAACTGCACATCGAAATGCGCCTGAAGAAAGGGCGCGGGTACGTGCCTGCCGAGAGGAACTTTGAAGAGAATTTGCCCTTGGGATACATCCCCATCGACTCGGTGCATTCGCCGGTGCGAAAGGTCAACTACACGGTGGAGGCGGCGCGCCTGGGGCAGATGACCGACTACGACAAGCTCACGCTGGAAGTGTGGACCAACGGCGCCGTTTCACCCCAGGATGCGATCGGGCAAGCGGCCAAGCTGCTCAAGGATCACATGGCGATCTTCATTAACTTCGAGGAGAGCGCGGAGCCGGCCGAATCCGCGCTGGAAGGGGTCGGGCCTCAGCTGAACGAGATTCTGAACCGCTCCGTCGAAGAGTTGGAGCTGAGCGTGCGGTCCTATAACTGCCTCAAGAACGCCGGCATTCAGACGATCGGGGACTTGGTTCAGAAGACCGAATCGGAGATGCTGCGGACCAAGAATTTTGGCCGCAAGTCCTTGAACGAAATCAAAGAGCTGCTCAGCGGCCTCGGCCTTACGTTTGGCATGAGGTTCGATTCGCAGGGCCGGTTGATCGCGCCCTCCGGCATGCCGGTTCCTGCGGGACGGCAGCCGGAGCCCGAGGCGGCGGAGACCGGCAGCATGGAAGGTCCGGGTGCGGAGGAGTAGCCGAGGAAGCCCATATGAGACACAAGCGTGGCGGATTCAAATTGAAGCGTGACCCGGCGGCGCGCAAGGCGCTGCTGCGGGGTTTAGTCACCAGCGTGATTGAACAAGAGCGCGTGATCACGACAGTGCCGAAGGCCAAGGCGGCCAAGCCGCTGGTGGACAAGATGATCACGCTGGCCAAACGAGACACGCTGCACGCGCGGCGCCAGGCGGCGGCTTTTCTGGAGACGCCTGCCTCGGTCAAGAAGCTCTTCGACAAGCTCGGGGCCCGCTTTGGGCCTCGCAACGGGGGCTACACCCGGATTGTCCGGTTAGGATGGCGCAAGGGCGACGGCGCCGAGCAGGCCATGCTCGAACTGGTGGGCTCGGAGCTGGTGAAACGGGCGGCCGAGCGGGCCAAACGCCGGGAGGAACGGCTGCGGGCCATCAAGGAAGGCCGCCAAGAAGAAACGGATCAGGGTCAGAGTTAAGGTCCGCCTCGTTGTTGCCGCCGAAAGCTGTGTGCTAGCGTGAAGTTGATGCTAGCAGGGTTACAGTGTGGTTGGAAAGCAACGCCGGCGGAGGGGTTGCAGCCTGCCTTAGTCCGTGCGCCGCGGCGGGCGCCCGTCCCAGCGGGCGGGGCGCAAAGCGATTCGATTCCCCAGGCCGTTGTCCGGGCGGGTGTGCGCTCTGCCGCCTTGGAATCCTGGAGGCGGTTCTGGCGGCTTCTGGCGGTGGTTGGGGTGATTTTGGCCCTGCTGGCCGGTTGCAGCTTCGACCCCGACACCGCCAAGCGCAAGTATCTCGAGAACGGGAACAAGTACTTCGCCCGCGGCAAATACCGGGAGGCGTCGATTATGTACCGGAGCGCCTTGAAGAAGGACCGGCGCTACGGGGAGGCATACTACCGGCTGGGATTAGCCGAGATCCGGCTGAACCGGTTTGGCGAGGCTGCGCATGCGCTGCGCCGGGCGGTTGAGCTCCTGCCGTCGAACCTCGACGCGAAAGTGCGGCTGGGCGAGCTCTATGTGATGTTCCTCACAACGGCGCAAAACACCAAAGCGCGGCAAGAGATCGCAAGCGAATTGGAGCGCTTGATCCCCGGGATCTTTAAGCTGGCCCCTGGTTCGTTCGACGGCTGGCGCTTGCAGGGGCTATTGGCCTGGAAGTTGGGCGATCTGGAAAAGGCTCGCGTCCATTTCGAAGAGGCTCAGCGGGTCCAGCCCTGGGATCCGAACGTGGTCTACTCCCTTTTTCAGGTCCTGGAGCAGTTGAACCGGCAGGAGGAAGCGGAGAAGCTTGCTTGGGAACTCATCTCCCGGCGCAAGGAGTTTGGACCGATCTACGAAGCCCTGTACAACATGCATCTGCGGCGCCGGCAGATTGATCAGGCTGAGGCTGTTTGTCAAGCCCGGGTGAAGAACAATCCGAAGAGCCGCGCTGCTTACTTCGCGCTGGCCACACACTACCATACGTTCGGCCCGAAAGAGCGTTCCAATGAGGTCCTCCGGCAATACATTTCCCTTGAATCCGATCAGGCAAAGGCGCGGCTGGAGGCGGTGGACTACTGCCTTCAGGTCCATGACTACGACAATGCCCTGGCGCTGTTGCGAGAAGGCTTGGCGGGGCTCCAGGGAAACGCTCGGCTTACTTACGAACGGCGTGTGGCTGGAATCCTGCTCGACAGAGGGAACACCAAGGAGGCGGCATCCTATATTGACGGCTTGCTGCGTCAGTATCCAAATGATCCTGAGTTGTTAAGTTATCGCTCCGGGGTGCATTTGGCGGAGGGCGGCCGGCAGGTAGGCGAGTGGGTAAGGCGTTTAGAAAGAGCCGCCCGGGCGGCGCCGGACAATCCGGTTGTCCGATTTGCGCTCGGCCGCCTCTATTTGGTGAGCGGGCAGGAGCAACGGGCGAGCGCCGAGTTCAAGAAAGCCATGAGTCTGGGGCCCAATTATGCCGCCCCCCGGGTTGCCATGGCGCAGATTCATCTGAACAACAAAGATAATGCCGCGGCCCTCCTGGCGGCTTCCGAGGCGGTCCGCATAAGCCCGCTCGACCGTAGCGCTCGCTGGCTCTACGCCTACGCCTTGCAGGGTTCGGGCAGGCTCCAGGAGGCCCACGGCGAACTCAAGGTGGCGGCAGACCAAGCGCCTTCGGATCCCGACGGTTGGATCCGGCTCGGCCGTTTCGAGATCCAGATCGGGGATTTGACCTCCGCCGAGCGAAGCTTCCGCGCCTGCCTGGAGAACAGCGGTTCCGCCCAGTGCACCAGCGGCCTGGCCGAGGTTCTGGCGATGCGCGGCCAAGCCAACCGCAGCATCGAGTTGCTTCAATCGGAGATCCGGAAGGCTCCCCAGGATCCGGAGCTGCGCTACGCGCTGGCGGAAACGTTGCGCAAGAGCGGCCAACACGCCCGGGCGATGGCGCTGTATCAAGAGTTGCTGAATGCTCAGCCGAATTCGGCGCGCATTCACGTTCGGTTAGGAGTCACATACGAGGCGACCGGCGACCGCGGGCGCGCCTTATCCTGCTACCGAAAGGCGCTCGAGCTTGAACCGGACAACGCCGAGGCCCTCGCCACCGCGGCCGCAAACCTGACGGCTTCGGGCAAGCTTTCGGAAGCCATCCCGCTCTACAAGCGCCTGGTTCAGATTCAGCCGGAGAATCCTGTGTTTCTGAACAATCTGGCCTATCTGATCACCGAGTCTGGTGGAGACCTTGAACAGGCGCTCACCTATGCGCAGCGCGCCAACCGCCTCATGCCCTCCCAGCCGGATTTCCTGGATACGCTCGGCTTCATTTACCTCAAGAAGAACCTGCCCGGCGCGGCTTTGGGGGTATATCGCGAACTGGTAGGGCTCCATTCCAAGCACCCCAATTACCCCCTCTTCCGCTACCGGCATGCACTGGCGGCTTTTCAAGTTGGCCAATTCGATCTGGCCAAGCGCGAAGCCGAAGCGGCCTTGGCGCTTAATCCATCCAGCCGCGAGGCCAAACAGTTACAGGAGTTGCTCGCGCAAATCGACCGTAAGTTGCGACAATGAACGAGTTGGCAGGTTGGGCCGGGCCGCTTTCCCAGGGGCTTGTTTGACGCTTTGCTGCGGGTTCCGGATCGCGGCCACGGGCAGGCCATGCTCGAACTGGTGGGCTCGGAGCTGGTGAAACGGGCGGCCGAGCGGGCCAAACGCCGGGAGGAACGGCTGCGGGCCATCAAGGAAGGCCGCCAAGAAGAAACGGATCAGGGTCAGAGTTAAGGTCCGCCTCGTTGTTGCCGCCGAAAGCTGTGTGCTAGCGTGAAGTTGATGCTAGCAGGGTTACAGTGTGGTTGGAAAGCAACGCCGGCGGAGGGGTTGCAGCCTGCCTTAGTCCGTGCGCCGCGGCGGGCGCCCGTCCCAGCGGGCGGGGCGCAAAGCGATTCGATTCCCCAGGCCGTTGTCCGGGCGGGTGTGCGCTCTGCCGCCTTGGAATCCTGGAGGCGGTTCTGGCGGCTTCTGGCGGTGGTTGGGGTGATTTTGGCCCTGCTGGCCGGTTGCAGCTTCGACCCCGACACCGCCAAGCGCAAGTATCTCGAGAACGGGAACAAGTACTTCGCCCGCGGCAAATACCGGGAGGCGTCGATTATGTACCGGAGCGCCTTGAAGAAGGACCGGCGCTACGGGGAGGCATACTACCGGCTGGGATTAGCCGAGATCCGCCGACAGCAAATCCCTTCGGCGGTTGCTGCCCTGCGCCGCGCCGTTGAACTCCAACCGGACAACGAAGACGCCAAAGTGCAGTTGGCCAATATTTACCTCATCAGCTACACGGTGAGCCCCAGCAAAAAGGAGGAGATCCGGAGGGAGATTCAGCGGCTTACCTATCTGATTCTGAAGAGCAACCCGGGCTCTTTCCATGCTTTTCGCATTCAGGGCCAATTAGCTTTGTTCGATCGAGACTACAAGACTTCGCTGGCCCATTTTGAGGCGGCGGAGAAGATCAAGCCCGGCGATCCGGACGTGACGCTCGGCTCCTGCCAGGCGCTTAACGCCCTGAACCAGTTCGAGCGATGTGAGCAGATCGCCTGGGGTCTCATCCAGCGGCAGCCGAAATTCGAGCCGGTCTACGATCTTCTTTACCGTTACTATCTGGACCGCAACCGGATCGACGATGCCAGCCGCGTTCTGGAGGAAAAGCTTTCTAATAACTTCAACAAAGCCGGCAATATCTTAGCCCTCGCGAGACATTATTGGGTCTACGGAAAGCCGGAACTCACGGCGAAGACCTTTGAGCGGGTTTTCGCTGCGCGCCATCTTTACCCTAATGGCAGGCGGATGGCGGCCGAATTCTACTGGAGATCGGGGGATCCTCAGACGGCGCTCGGTCACCTGCGCGCCGGGATTCGAGAGAACCAAGGCCCTGAACGCCAAGCCTGTGAGCGGCGCATGGTGGAGGTTCTCGCGGATCAAGGCAACCTGGAGGAGGCCCGACGGATGCTGGCCTCCTTATTGAAAGCGAATCCCAAGGACCCAGATTTGGCGGCGCTGCGCGCTTCGCTGGCCATCTCTTCCGGGGCTGCCCGTGAACTGGCCGCCGAGGTGCGCGAGTTGGAGACTATCGTGCGGAAGTCTCCCCGCAATCCGGCGTTGCGGTATCAGCTTGGACGCCTGCTGTGGGACCTGGGGCAGACCGAACAGGCCAAGCCGCATTTGATGGAAGCCGCGCGGCTGGGGGAGAGTTATGCCGGGCCCCGCATGGCTCTGGCCCAGATTTTTCTCAATGAGCGTGACGCCGCCTCGGCGCTGAAGTACTCCGAAGAGGCCATCAGGTTGGCTCCCATGGAACCCCGGGCTCACTGGCTGCACGCCGAAGCGCTCTTTGCGGCCGGCCGCACTGCGCAGGCCTTGGAGCAACTCCGTGCGGCTGTCGCGCGCTTTGCGGACCGGCAAGAAGCCTGGCTTCGGTTAGGAAACGGCGCGCTCCGCGCCAAGGACTTTACGACGGCCGAGCTGGCTTTCCGGGGATGCGCCGAAAAGTTCCACTCGGCGGCGTGCATCGCTGGGCAGGCCGAAGTTCTCACCGCCCAGCGGCAGGCGGCACGGGGGATCCGTTTGCTTGAAGAGCAGATCCAACAGCGTCCGAGTGACCGGGAGCTCAAACTCGCGCTGGCCGACCTTTACGCCGCGCAGGGGCGCCATTCCCAGGCGCTGAGCCTTTATCAAGGGCTGGTGGCCTCTGATCAGGGTTCCCTGGGACTCCGGCTGCGGCTCGGCAAGACAATGCTGGAGGCCGGCGATCCTAACGGGGCGCTGGCCGAGATCCAGGCGGCTCTCGGACTCGATCCCAACAGCCCCAATGGACTGCACCTGCTGACCGTCGCGTTGACGGCTCTGGGCCGGAAGGCGGAGGCCTTGGCCGCTTGTGAGAAGCTTCTCAAGCTTCAGCCCAACGACCCGATCGTGCTCAACAACGCCGCCTACCTGTTGGCTGAGACCGGCGGTGACCTGGAGCGGGCCCTGACGTACGCCCAGCGGGCCGCTCGTATGGCGCCCGCGTCTCTGGAATTCTCCGATACGTTGGGATGGGTTTACTTAAAGAAAAGACTCCCGGCGAACAGCGCCGAGGTCTACAGCCAACTCATCCAGCAGCAACCCAACAACCCAACGTTCCGCTACCGGCACGCTCTCGCCCTTTACCTGAAGGGGGACACCGAGCGCGCTGCTTCTGAAGCCCGAGCCGCTCTGCAACAGAATCCGCCGCCGGATCAGGCGAGGGAAATCCGGGAGCTATTGGCCAAAGCAAGGTGAGCATTCGCCAAAGCATTGGCGGGATTTGTCCATGGTCCAACCGAAATCAGAGGTACGGCAGCGGCACGATGCTCATCCGCCGGTTCCCTGATTGGGAATAGTTCTTTTATTTACAACAACTTATAGGGGAGGTGTTGGACTCGTTCGCGACCGGGCCGCGGGGCGAATCCTCCAGCCGACGGCGTTTCGGCAGGAGGTTCAAGTGGGAGCGGGTACTAGTACTAAAACTAGGCGTTTCTGTCTTGACCGCAGACCACTTTTGCCCTAGCATAAAGGAGTACTAACGGAAGAGATGGAATGCCTCTGCCAGATTGCAGACTGAAAGGAAAAAGGGACATGAACGGGCGGCTGAGTTGGAAGGTAGTCCTATTGGCGGCGTTTGGGATGCTGCTGGTCAACCCTGCGAATGCTGGAATCGTAGTGACACTGGACTTCACTACCGGGTACGTGACAAGCACGTGTCCGATCTCGGGTACCGACGACGACTGCAACCGGGGGACCTCGCTCACCCTGGGTAACCCTGGGGTTGTGATTACTGCCCGCACGACCATGGGCAATATCACCAACCCGGCCGCGCCTTCTTCGGACCCGTTCACCATGGGGTCGACCGGCGTAGTTTACTGGGGCGACATGGGGAAGCTGGGTGACACCTGCGTTTCGCCTTCGAAAGCCCAGTGCCCAGGACTCGGGGTGAGAAACGCCAAAGGCAAAGGTTCGGAAGGGATTTCCGGCGGAGGCGGAGACCAGGACGAAATGATCGTCTTTAATTGGGATCCCAGCTTGCAGGTGGCGCCATCGTCGATCATTCTCACGCTGCAAGGATTCAAAGCGGCCGACGATGAGACTTGGGTCTACCTCGAATTTGCTTCGAATACAAATCCCAGCGGTCCCGATTACATCTTCAAGTGGGAGAACCTCACTACAGGGCTCACGCTTAACTTCAACACCATCGCCGGCCTGCCGAAGGGCGAATACGTGACCAAGCTGGGGGTGCTTGAAAATGATGGTCACACTGGAATCGGCGGCATCACTTACGAGGCCGTTCCGGAGCCGGCCGCGTTCGTGCTGACCGGCGTTCCGCTGCTGGCCCTTGGATTCCTGTTGAGGCGCCGCGCGCGGAAGAACCAAGGTTAAACCCGGCCTAGACTCCTCTTTGTACAGCGGGGATGGGAGCACACCTCCCATCCCCCTTGCATTTCTTGCGGCCTTTCGACGAGGGCGCTCTTGCCGGGCTCGGGCCGCTTTGCTCTATTTACGCGGAGATTCATCTCGTAGCGCTTGCCCGCCGTCCCGCGCAGAGTGCGCCAGAACTCTCGCAACGTCACCGAGGCGTTGCCGCCGGAACCAGGCGGCAACGCCTCTGTTTCGAATCTACCGGGCCTGAATCCTTACGGTGCGCGCTGAGGATTCCACGATGAGCACCTTGGCAGCGGGATCCCACTTCATGCGGCCGCCTTGGACAGAGCGCGGGCTCCAGGCCCCGAGCTTGAATTTCTCCGTCGAGCGCGGGTCGAACTTGACGTAGGTGATCTCCTTCGGTCCGTAGGAAATCTTCTGGATCACCGAAGAGGTTCGCAGCAGATGGTTCTGATCCTCGGGGGCGAGCTCCGGCGCGGCCGCCATTGCCCGCAGATAGTGGCGCACGTAGTCCCCGTACCCGTCGGTGAGCCAGTGATCATCGCGCGGGTAGCGGTTCTTGCCGTCCACGTCCACCATATAGGTGGCCCAATTTAGACGCCGGATGGCGGCGTCCTTGTCGCCGCACTCGCCAGTCTTCTCGCAATACAAAAGCTCAACTGAGGCGTGCCGGGACGTGTGACTGTTGCCCGGGACGCGGTAAACCGTTTGCTCGTTGATGGCGACGACTCCATACCGGATGAATTCTTTGTTGGCGAACGTTTCGTAGCTCCACCTCAGGATCCCCTGCGCTTGCTGTTTCCATTGCGGATCCCACTGCGGGTTTTCCAGGATGTACATGGCGAGGGTGTCGGCGTTGTGCTCGGTGTCCGAATAGTCGCTGGTGGGGATATCTTCGAAAAACGGGCCCCAGCGGTTGTTGCGTAGAGGGTAGGTCTTGAGCCACCGCACCAGCATGTCTTTGGCCCTCAGGTAAGCCTTGGCGTTCGGCTGCTTCAACGCCGCCAGATCCGTGAACATCCGCAACGCGCCCGTGTAGTTGGTGGTGTAGGATGCGCTATAGGTGCGGCCCGCCCGTTCCTGCCGGTGGACTTCACCGGTGGCCGCATGCACGCGGTAGGGCCAGGGGGAGTTGTCGGCATCTCCCGGCTGGATGCGGGCCGCCAGGGTATCGGCGATCTTCACGGCGGCATCGAGGTAGCGCTTATTGCCGGTCATCTTGTAAAGCACGATCAATTCCGCCGCGAAGCTGGCGGCTTTATCCGGCTGCACAAACCCTTTGCCCGCTCTCATGTCTCCGTCGTAGCGGCCGGAATGAACGTCCAAGTTGTACGGATAGGGCAGATTCGCCCATAGGTCCTTCGGACCGGAGACGCCGTGATCCAGCCAGTAGTCGGCCATGAGAATCATGTTCTCTTTGACCGCCTCGTCTCCCAAATAGCCGTACAGCAGATTCCAGGAGCTGAGCGCCATGGGGATTTGGTCGCCGCCGATGCCTCTGGGGTCGCAGCGGTCCGGCTGCCAAACTTGGTGCTGCAAATAGTAGGGGACTCCATTGGGGCATTTGCGCATGTTGATCCAAAAGTGGAAAACGAGCCGGATGACGTGGTCATAAGCCTCCGACGGGCCGCTGCCATACCAGGGCACGATCTTCCCGGCCGAATCCAGCTTCACTTCGTGGTAGAAGACCCGGTCGGCGGCGCCGGCCATCACGGCGGCAAACGCGAGCGCGGCCGGCAACAGGCAAATACGGCATCTCAACGCGATCTTGTTCATTTCAGGACCTCCTGCGGCGAAAACCCTGGGTGGCGCGCATTGCCGCCCGATCCTTAGGCTAAGCGCTCCTCCCGTGTCGCGTCAATGCCGACTTGAGTTTTTCGGGAATTCTGTCCAGAATACTGGAAGGAATATGCCAGCCGACGCCCATGCGCCCTTCACGAGCAACGCCAAAGCGGTCGAGCGCACGATGGCGCTGCTCGAATGCCTGGACGCCAGCCGGCGGGGCCTTAATGTTTCGGAACTCAGCCGGAAGACGGGAATCCCCAAGAGCACAACTCACGTGCTGCTCATTACGCTGGAGCGCTTAGGGTACGTACGCCGTGACGTCAACGGCCGCGACTTCCGGTTGGGTCTCAAGACCTACGCGCTTGGGCAACGGATGGTCCGGTCCCTGTCATTGGGAGAGATCGCCCTGCCCCACATGCAGGCTCTGGCGCTCCAGTCGCGCGCGACGGTTCATCTGGCCATTCTCGATCACGACCAGGGGGTCTACATCCAGAAAGCCGAATCCCCCGGCCTGATCCAGTTCGACACCTACTTAGGCCGCCGAATGGACTTGCACTGCACCGCGTTGGGAAAGATCATCCTGGCTTTTAGTCCGCCCGAGCAAGTCGCCCACGTGCTGGCCAAACGCGCCTTCGCGCGCTACACGCCGAACACCATCGTCACCTCCGCCGCGCTGCGCAAGGAGATCTCGCGCGTGCGCAAGGCTGGGTACGCTATCGACGATGAGGAAGAGGAGCTGGGGGTCCGTTGCGTGGCGGCGCCGGTCATCCGCCAGCCGGGCATTTTTCTGGCAGCGCTCAGCATCTCGGGCACGGTCTCCCAGATCCCCCTCCGTTCGCTGGAAACTCACGTGGCGCGCTTGAAAGAATGCGCGGCCGCCATCGCCGCCGGTCCTGTCCCGCTGCCTCCTTTGCTATAGCTTCCCGGCGAGGCAGGGCTTGCCTGGCCTTGAAGTCTTTTCGTCCAGCCTGCTGGAACCTTACCGCCCTCCGTGGCGCCTCTTGTGTATGATATGAGACTGTATTCCACCCGGGAGGTGATTGTGATGATGACCCGCCGTGAGGCAGCCAAAGCAGCGGCTCTGACCGCGCTCTCCTACTCAAGAATTGCGGGCGCCAACGACCGCATGGGTCTGGGGGTGATCGGCACCGGCAGCCGGGGTACGGAGGTCGCGCGCCAGTTCCTTCTCAACGAGGATGTGGAACTCCGTGCTCTGTGCGATGTGTACCCGCCCCGCATGGAAAAGTTGAAGTCCATGGCTCAGGGGGTGAAGACGTTCAATGATCACCGCGAATTGCTGGCTCTGAAAGAGGTCGACATCGTGCTGGTCGGCTCGCCCGATCACTGGCACAAGGATCACGCCTGCGACGCGATGAACGCGGGAAAAGACGTCTACTGCGAGAAGCCGTTGTGCCGCTTGCGCAGCGAGGCGCCGGAGATGGTGCGCACGGCGCGGGTCACGGGGCGCATTTGCCAGATCGGACTCCAGCAGCGCTCCGGCGAGATCTACCGTGAGCCCCTGGACAAGTTCGTCCGGTCCGGCGCGCTCGGCCGCATCACGCACATCGACGCCGTCTGGCACGGCGGCGTTGTTGGTCCTATGCGCACCGAACCTGCCGTCAAGCCTCCCGATCTGGACTGGGTCCGGTTCCTGGGCCCTGTGAGCTACCGGGAGTGGAACCCGGCCCAATACTTCAGCTTCCGCAACTTCCTCGACTTTAACGGCGGCAAGCTGACTGATTTCGGCCACCACTGGATGGATGTGGTTCACATGTACATGGGAGAGAAGCCTCCCAACTCAGCGGTGTTCGCCGGCGGAATCTTCTTCAATTACAACGATGGGCGCACGGCTCCGGACACTTGCAACGCTCTATTCGAGTACGACGGCTTCAGCGTCCTGTTCCAGTCCAACGCCTATGGCGCGGCGCCCGAGTACGGGATTACCTTCTATGGAGAGAAGGGACGGCTGTTTGTGAACCGGAACCGGTGGGAATTCACTCCTGCCGGGCGCGGGGCCAAGCCGGAGGTCCGCCAGATTCCGGGCGACATCACCCGGGATCACGTCCGCAACTTCCTCGACTGCTGCAAGTCCCGCAAGTTACCCAACGCCGACGTAGCGCTGGCGGCGATCTCTATCCTGCCGCCCTTGCTGGCGGTGCAGTCTTACCAGGAGCAAAGGCGGCTCCGGTTCGACACGCGCCGCCTGGAAGTGCTCCCCTTGTAGGATTTTTCTGACAGACAAGATTTCGGCTGGCCCGGCTTCCTCCGGGATACACTTCAGGAATTGGCCTGCGTCCGCCCGCCTTTGAGCCATACCTTCAATTTTCGTCCAGCATTCTGGAAGGACAGACTCCATCCTACACCGGTCGAGATTTTTCATTGACACGCCGCGCCATTCGATGTAACATCTACCTCAGCAACGGGTCGAAGATATCGAGCTTCGTTTATCGTAAACCGCGACTTCGGTCCGGTGCATTGGTTCAGGGAACGATTTTCATCAGACGAAGGAGTCAGAGTATGAATCTTTTCCGAGCAGCAGGGTTAATGCTCGTCCTGCTGGCTGTGCCTGCCATGGCGCAGTTAGACACGGGCACGATTACCGGGCGGGTCACTGATCCGACCGGGGCAGTCATTGCCGGCGCTCAGGTGCTCGTCGTCCGGACGGACACCAACTTTGAGTATCCGACACAGACCAACAACGAAGGACTTTACCGCGTGCAGGCTCTCCGTCCGGGGCCCTACCGCGTCGAAGTCTCGGCATCCGGTTTCAAAAAGCAGATCCGCGACGGTTTCCAGCTCCGCGTCAACGACACGTTGGCCGTGGACTTCCGGCTGGAGGTGGGGGCGCTCACGGAAACCATTGAGGTGAAGGGTGAGCTGCCTTTGCTCCAAACGGAAACCTCCACCGCCAGTCAGGTTCTGCGCGGCGAGATGTTTTACTCGCTGCCGATCTTCCAGCGCCAGCTTCGAACAGCGCTGTACTTCCTGCCGGGCATGCAGCAGGCGAATACCGGCTGGCCCGGCCAACTGACCGGTTTTCGGATCAACGGTTTGCCCGGAACCCAGATCGGAGTCTTTGAAGACGGCGTGCTGGCCACCAATATGTATGACGGAAACGCAGTCAGCACGGGCATGGCGGGCGTCGAGGAAGTGAACGTGCTCACGTCGGCGCTTCCCGCCGAGTACGGTCATGCGCCGGCAGGCGTCATCACGATCGTCAAGAAGACCGGCACGAATGAGCTGCACGCCACTCTCAGCCACATGATCCTGACCCGCAGCATGTTCCCGCGCGGATTTTTTGAACGGGAAACCTTGAAAACCCCGCGCGAGGGCTATCCCAACGGACTGCCGTACCTGTATCAAACTCCGGACGGCGTAGTGACCGGACCGGTGTGGATTCCCAAGCTCTACAACGGCAAGAACCGGACCTTCTTCATGTTCTCCTGGCAGATTCCCTTCTCGAAGGAAAGCAAGTACGGGCAATACACGGTTCCAACCCCGGCCATGCTCCAAGGTGACGTGAGCTTCGGCGGCATCGGCCAGCAGATCTACGATCCCGGCACGACGCGCCAGGTCGACGGGCTGTGGTACCGCGATCCAATCCCGGGCAATATCGTGCCGCGCAGCATGTGGAGCAAGGTCTCCCGCACGATTGTGGATCACAATCCCTGGCGGCCGCCAAACGCAACCGGAAGCGTGACCTCCACCGGCGTCAGCAACAACATCATCGGCAATCAGGCGCTCAAGCTCTGGTGGCCTGCCTATTCGTTCCGCATCGACCAGCAGTTCACCCAGAACATCAAGTGGTACGTCACGCTGAGCTGGAACAACTTTTACACCAAGAGCGAAAACGCGGCCATCGGCTACGCGCCCTACGACCCCAACCAAAGCTACACACCGCAGATCCAATACACCCCTTCCACGGGTCTGTCTTGGATCCTTGGGCCCTCGCTGATCAGCGAAACTCGCGTGGGCATGTACCGCCGCACGGCCAATCCCAAGGCCGCCTACCAGCAGGCCATGACCGAGACCTTGACCAAGGAGGCGGGCGTGCCGGGTATCCCCTCGAACTGGTATGTGGGCACCATCAGTCCCGGCGTCGGCAGCGCCCTGGGCAATACTACGGCCAGCGTGGCTACCCGCAACAACTTCAGCTTCAAGCAGGACATCACCAAGATCTCCGGAAAACATGCCTTCAAGTTTGGCTACGATTACCTTTACCAGTACGAAGTGAGCCGCAACATTGCGGATCCCAGGCTGTCGTTCAGTTTCATGGGCACGGGCGGCTTGCAGCCCAACGGCCAGGGGATTACGGGTACGGGTAACAGTTGGGCCGCGTTTCTATTGGGGTATCTGAGTTCGTACTCGGTGAGCGTTCAGGGCCCGCCGTGGACTCCGCAGGCCTCCATCCACAGTCTGTACTTTCAGGACGACTGGAAGATTCTGCCGAGCCTGACCCTCAACCTCGGCGTCCGCTACACAACAGAAAGCCCTCTGACCACGCGCAACAACGCCATCAGCGTCTGGGATGAGAAGGCCGTGGACGATATCGCCATTGCCACGAAGTATAGCTACTGCCACGCCACCGGCTGCGTAGGGCAATGGACTCATCCGAAAGGCGCCTGGTATAACCGCGACACTAACAACTTCCAACCGCGCGTCGGACTGGCTTGGAGGCCTCTCAACAAGTTTGTCTTCCGCGGCGGCTTCGGCTTGACCACGCAGGACATGGGCCTAACCTGGTACACACAGCGGGACGACTACGATCTGTCCTTTAGTAAATCCGTGCCATCCGGAGATCAAAGGCCGATCGGCAAGATCGACGATGGCCCGGGGACGATTCCATGGCCGGCCTTGCGTCCCGATGGCACCGTGCCCTTTGCCGGAACGAACATCATCTCGCGCAGCGCCGTGATCGTTCCGAAGAACATCCAGAACCCTTACGCCATGAATTGGAACCTCGGCGTTCAGTATCAGCTTGCGCGCAACTACCTGCTGGAAGTGAAGTACGAGGGCAGCGCCGGCAAGAAGCAGATCGGCAACAGCCAGTGGAACGCGCGCCCGTGGGCGACGACCATGTACCCCGGCCCCACCGGCGGCTACATGGTGAATCTGGACGATCCAGCCAACGCCGCCTGGCGCACCACCTTCCTCGGCAACAGCGCACTCCAGGGCGCCGGCCGTCCTTGGCCGAACTGGGGCACGGTCAACTACCGCTCCAACTTCAGCGGTTCCATCTTCCATGGTGGAACCGTAAAGCTTGAGAAGCGCTACTCCTACGGCATCACGGTCCTCACCTTCTACACGTTCTCGAAGGCGATCGACTGGAGTCCGGGCAACCCGTATCTGAACTGGGGCCTGTTCCGGGGCCGGGGCGGCAACGACGTCCGGCACCGTTATGTCGGCACCATGAACTGGGACCTCCCCTTTGGTCAGGGACGCATGTTCCTCAACAAAGGCGGTCTCATCAACCGCCTGATGGGCGGCTATACCCTGACCTGGAATTACCAAATCTGGAGCGCCAACCCGGTCGGAATGGGCATCAGCAACTCTCCGGCCTCGAACCAGCAGTACCCGGGCTGGATGCCCACCTACGGAGATGTCCTCCTGCTCAAGCGGCCTCGTCTGCGCGAGA
>Ga0078972_1006055_pt1 | contig 29432 bp, 18 predicted proteins | sample YelNatPaOPGAMG01_FD_67568 | JGI IMG/M metagenome (GOLD analysis project Ga0078972, IMG submission 67568) | Hot spring thermophilic microbial communities from Obsidian Pool, Yellowstone National Park, USA - OP-RAMG-01 (SPADES assembly) (version 2) | ecosystem: Environmental > Aquatic > Thermal... | reverse complement strand
GACTGACCCTACGACGCCTACGACTGTGGAGCTCCGGCCGTCACCTGCGTGCAGGTGTACCGGCCCTGCCACTAACGGGTGGCCGACGGCGCTTTGGCGGTGGCGGAGGGATTTGAACCCTAATCGATGTGGTAACCGCTACCGTGAAAACGGCTCCGACCTGCTAATTGGCATTGTCTGGCATTCCCTGAGATTGCCTCAGTTTGTGCCCAAGTGTGCCCAAAATGTGCCCACCGCCGCGGTAACCCGAGCTGCGGCGTGATCCGAACGATCTGGGACACCATTGGTCGCTGTTGTGCGAGCTGCCCCCGTCGCGAAAGGAACGAACAAGCGCGGACCAGCGCCCAGGGCCGCCGCCACAGATAAAGCGGGCAACGAAGTGAGAAATGGTCAAATACCCGTGGATCGGTGGGTTTCGGGCGGCGCGGTATCCGCCAGCCCACGTCCGGAGGCGTGCGGGCTGAGACTCTAGACCTGTCGTAGATCGTAGCGGTTCGGCGCGGATAGTTTTCGATAGCGGATGATGACTTAGTCAGCACTGGTAAGCCAGGAGCAACATGAGCGCCGACCCCGTCTATGAGATTGCCCGATACGGTGTACGCACCGAAAATGAGGTGCTGATTGAGCGCGCGCAGCTGTTCAACAAGAATGGAGAGCTGCGTTGTCGTGTAGATGATGGACCGGAAATCGTCTGCCCAAATACCGATGTGGTCGCCACGATCAGCGCGGATCCCGCGCTAAGCGAGATCCGGGCCAATCAGGTCACCCGAATCACCAGTGAACTGGCTGTGCTGCAAGAGCTGCCGTTCGTGCTGCGAGTCCCGGGCCACTGGGACGACTTCGATGAGTCGCTGTGGTCTGAAGCCATGCGTGTCGAACACTGCGCTCGCTGGGTTCAGCCCAACCGCGTGCTGTATGTCAACGACCGGCTACGCGCTCAAACTAGCTGAGGCACGTCGTTCCGTTGTGAGTAATTGCCGAAGCGTCTTATGCTCGGATCGACGAATCGGGCCACGTCGCCTAGCAAGAGCGTCACCAGCAGGGGGAATTGGGTGGCATGTTGTTCGGCGCGACAGTCGTCGGAGCCATGGTCACCGCCGTCTCATGATTACCACATCGCTGAGCCAGGATCTCTACGAGTTTGCCGTCGAATTGCGCCGGTTGGCCTACACCGTGCCGAGCGGGCACGAGAACCCGCTCATCCACCTGAGTGAGCGGATGGTCCGGCTCGCCAGGGAACGGGCCGCTGAAACCGGCGCCGACGCAGGAGCCCTCTGACCAAGCGGGGAAGATATCTGATTTCTTGTCGGATACCCCAGATGCATCGAAGTCGTCAGGAGAACAATTCAGGTCGGCTAGGTTTTTGATCTAGTGCTTGGGAAGGGGCTGCGACCGTGGACGCCTTCGGGGTACTCGACGAGGTCCTGACGGACTATCAGTCCTTTGTCGAGGGGTTCCTAAACATTCAGGACGATCGGGTGCGCACCAAGGTCGATGACGAGATCGACGGCGGATTGCTGTGGCCCGAACCGTGGCTGGCGCTCAACCCCGCCTTTGAACCTGGCGGCACGGTCAACGAACTGGTCGGCCGCAACGTGCTACACCCGGCGGCTGCCGAGATTTTCCGGGTGCGCAGCGAGCCGGCCGATCCCGGCCGCGAGATCACCTTCCACCGGCATCAGACCGACGCTTTCGAGGTCGCCAACCGGCGAGAATCGTACGTGCTGACCACCGGGACCGGGTCGGGTAAGTCGATGGCCTACATCGTGCCGATCGTCGACCGGGTTTTGCGCGAAGGCTCCGGCAAAGGGGTGCGTGCGATCGTGGTGTACCCAATGAATGCCCTGGCCAACAGCCAGCGCAACGAGCTGGAGAAGTTTCTCGGCGCCGAGGACCCGAAGGTTACCTTCGAGCGCTACACCGGCCAGGAGTCGCGGGTGGAACGGGAGCGAATCCTGGCTGACCCGCCCGACATCTTGCTTACCAACTACGTGATGCTCGAACTGATGCTGACCCGGCCCAAGGAGCGGGTGGGTCTGATCGCCAGCGCGAAGAACCTATCGTTTTTGGTGCTCGACGAGTTGCACACCTACCGCGGCCGCCAGGGCGCCGACGTCGCCATGCTGGTACGCCGGCTCCGTGGCGCCGTCGGGGCGGACGCACTGCAGTGCATCGGCACCAGCGCCACCCTGGCCGGCCCGGGCACTCGCGCGGCCCAGCGCGAGCAGGTCGCTGCGGTGGCCACCATGATCTTCGGCACCAAGATCGCCGCCAGCAACGTCATCGACGAAACCCTGCGCCGGGCCACCATCGGCAGCGCCGACCCGACAGCCCTCACCGCCCGCCTCGGCCGCGACGCCCCCGGCACGTGGGAGGCGCTGCGGGTCGATCCCCTCGCCGTCTGGGTTGAACAGACGTTCGGGCTCACCGACAACGAAGGTCGCCTCGCGCGGCAGTCCCCAAAACGGCTCAGCACCGCTGTATCCGACCTAAGTGCGCTGACCGGTGTGGACGCCAAGACCTGCGACAAACGGCTGCGCGAGCTACTGCTGGCGGGGTCGAAGGTCTGCGACCCCGCGGGTGCCACCATGTTCGCATTCAAACTGCACCAATTCATCGGCAAAGGCGACACCGTCTACACAACGCTGGAAGCGGCCGAGGACCGCTACCTGACAACGCAGTACCAGCGCAGCGCCCCGCACGGAACGCCTGGTCGACCGCTCTTCCCGCTGGCGTTCTGCCGCGAATGCGGCCAGGAATTCCTGGTGGTCAACCTCGACAAGAACGCCGAGAAGTTCAGCCCGCGACCGCTCAACGACACCCGCGGCGAGCAGGCCGACGCCACCGGACTGCTGTTCCTCTCCAGCGCACCATGGCCAAGCCCGGCCGACCCCGCCGTGCTCGACCTGCTCCCCGAGGACTGGATCATCGTCGACGGCGAGAACCGCAACCTGGACAAGACGCGAGTGAACCGTCTGCCAGTCGGCTACCGGGTTGACCAGTTCGGCACCGTCACCGATGACGGCCTGCCGGTGGCGTTCTTCGAACGCCTGGACTTCTGCCCGTCCTGCAAAACCAGCTACGAGAGTTCCCAGCAGTCGGAATTCTCGCGGGTCTCCAGCCTGGGCACCGAAGGGCGCGCCAGCGCGGTCACGGTGCTCACCCAGTCGGTGGTGCGCACCCTGAGAACACAGTCCGACCTCGACGCCGAGGCCCGAAAATTCCTGGCGTTCAGCGACAACCGCCAGGACGCCAGCCTGCAGGCCGGCCACTTCAACGACTTCGCCCTGGTCGGTCTGGTCCGCTCAGCGCTCTACCGGGCCGCCAGGCACCAGGAGGAACTGCACCCCGAGGAACCACTGACCGACGACAACCTCGGCATCGAGGTGCTCAAGGCGCTCGGCGGCGACCTCACCCTGTTCGCCCGCGACCCGGAAAGCGCGTTGGAACCCATGCCCCGCAAGAAGATCGCCCGCGCCCTGCGCGACGTGGTGACCTACCGGGTATGGGCCGACCTGAAACGCGGCTGGCGAATCACCATGCCCAACCTCGAGCAGACCGGGCAACTGCGCCTGAGCTACGGCGGGCTCGACGACCTGGCTGCCGACGACACCAAGTGGCAGGCCGCCGGCCAGCCGTTGGCCGGGGCCGAACCGGCCACACGCGGGAAGGTCATGCACGCACTGCTCGACGAGATGCGGCGCAACCTGTGCATCGAGTCGGAGTTCCTCACCGAGGAGAAATACGACGCGATCAAACGCGCCAGCGCCCAATGGCTCAAAGCGCCGTGGACATTGTCCGATGAGACCGGGGTTTACTCCGGCACCGCCTTTCCCGGCAGCCGGCCCCGCGGCGGGTCATTCGGTGGCGACCTGTACGTTTCCGGGCTGGGCCTTTACGGACGGTGGCTGCGCCGCCACGACCGCTTTCCGAGCCACGACCATCAGCTCAAGCCCGCCGACGCCGACGTCGTCATCGCCAGCCTTTTCGCCACCATGGCCAAGGCCGGCATCCTCGCCGAGATCAAGGGCCGCAACAAGCGCACCGGCTACCAGATCAAGTCCAGCCTGATCGAATGGCGTTCCGCACCAGGGGAATCCCGCACACCCGACCCTATCCGCGGCAACCAGAAACAGGGCCGGGTCAACCCGTTCTTCAGGCACCTCTACGAGGAGACCGCCAGGGGACTGGTCGGCCTGGAGGCCCGCGAACACACCGCCCAGGTCGAACCCACCCTCCGCCAGGAACGCGAAAAGCTGTTCAGCGACGCCAAACTGCCGGTGCTCTACTGCTCGCCGACCATGGAACTCGGCGTGGACATCAAAAGCCTCAACGTGGTCGGCATGCGCAACGTCCCGCCCACCCCGGCCAACTACGCGCAGCGGTCCGGACGGGCCGGTCGTTCCGGACAACCCGCCGTAGTGCTGACCTACTGCGCCACCGGAAACGCCCACGACGCCTACTACTTCGGCCGCAGCCACGACATGGTCGCCGGAGCGGTGGCCCCGCCCCGACTGGAACTGGGCAACCAGGACCTGGTCCGCGCGCACGCCCACTCCATCTGGCTGGCCACCTGCGACCTGGACCTCAAGGCCAGCATGGTCGACCTGATCGACATCGACCAGGCCGGACTGCCGCTGCGGGCCGAGGTACTGGTCACCATCAACTCCAACACCGCCCACACCTCCGCCACCGCAGCCATAACCAAAGTGCTGGCCGCCACCCCGGAGGTCACTCGGGCGCCGTGGTGGACCCCCGACTGGGTCAAAGACACCGTGGCCGGCGCACCCGCGCAGTTCAACGAGGCCGCCGACCGCTGGCGCACCCTGTACCGGGAGGCGCTGGCCGAACTCGACGCCTCCAACAAGGTGCTCAAGCAGATCGGTGCCTCCGAACCGGCCAAACGCAGCGCCCGCGCCCGCATCATCGAGGCCCGCGCCGCCCTGGACCTGCTGCGCGGACAGGTCGACGACATCGTGCAGAGCGACTTCTACCCCTACCGCTACTTCGCCTCCGAGGGCTTCCTGCCCGGCTACTCCTTCCCCCGGCTGCCGCTAGCGGCATTCATCCCCGCCGACCGGCGCACCAAGAACGGCCAAGGCGATTACGTGCAGCGGCCCCGGTTCATCGCGATCACCGAATTCGGCCCCAACGCCTTCATCTACCACGAAGGCGCACGCTACGAGGTGGACCGGGTCAGCCTACCGGCCCGCGACGATGGCGCCGGGGTCAACATCACCGAGATCAAACGCTGCAACGCCTGCGGCTACCTGCACGACAACCCGGTCGGCGTGGAGGTGTGCCAGCACTGCAACGGCGCCTCCCTGGAGACCCTGACACACATGATGCGACTGATGTCGGTGAAAACCCGCCGCCGCGACCGGATCAGCGCCGACGAAGAGGAACGCCAACGCGCCGGCTACGAGATCGTCACCTCGATCCGGTTCGTGCCGCACGGCGAACGCGCCGGGCAGACCACAAGCGTCGTCACCGTTGACGGCGACGAGGTGGCCGCCATCACTTACGGTGACACCGCACTGATCCGCCGCATGAACGTCGGCCTACGACGCCGCAAGGACAAACACGTCAAGGGCTACCTACTGGACACCCTGGAAGGGCGGTGGGCCAAAGAGGCAGACCTGGCCAAAAACGTCGAAGGCCAGGACCCCCGCATCCGGCTGGTCGTGCCTTACGTGGAAGACCGGCGCAACGCCATGGTCATGCGCTTGGACCCCGGCATCGGTACCGACGAGCGGATGGCGCTGATGTATGCCCTCAAGCGCGGCATTGAAACGGTGTACCAACTGGAGAGCAGCGAACTGGCGGTCGAGCCGCTGCCCGGCCACACCGGTGACAATGCCTGGTCGCGGCTGCTGTTCTTCGAAGCCGCCGAAGGCGGGGCCGGCGTGTTGCGGAGAGTGGCCACCGAAGATGGCCAGCTGCGGACTGTAGCCCGAAAAGCGTTGGAATTGCTGCACTTCGACCCCGACAGCGGTGAGGACCGGCGCCGTGCCCCGTATGCCCGAGAGGACTGCGCCCAAGCCTGCTACGACTGCTTGCTGTCGTACTCCAACCAATGGGACCACCAGTACCTCGACCGCCACACCGTGCTCGGGCTACTGCAACGCCTAACTCGCGCGTCCACCGAAGCGGAACCCGCCGCAAGCAATACCCCCGACGAGCAGTACGAGAAGCTCGCAGCCGTAAGCAACAGCCTCGAACGGGAATTCCTCGACATGCTCAAGGCCCATGGATACCGACTGCCCGACGAAGCGCAGCAGATCGTCGACGGCTACTACGTTCGCCCAGACTTCGCCTACCACACCCCGGGAATGAGCGTCGCTGTGTTCATCGACGGCCCGATTCATGACAGCGATCACCAGCACCAGAAGGACGACAAAGCGCAGATGAAGCTCGAGGACGAACTCGGCTGGCTGGTAATGCGATTCAAGTACACGGACGTCGAAGCAGGCTGGCTGCCTGCTATTGCCGCACACCCCGACATCTTCGGCACCGGGAAGCCCGGCGCATGACGGCGACCACTTTCCCGCCCGGCACCCTGGTACGCGCTCGCGGCCGCGACTGGCTGGTCATCCCCGGCGGCACTGAGACCATGCTGCACGCCCGCCCACTGGGCGGCAGCGACGCCGAAACCACGCTGCTGCTACGCGATTTTGACCACCCCACCGCGTCGGTGTTCACCCCGCCCACGGTTGAGGACCGCGGCGACAGCACCCGCGCCCGGCTGCTGCGCGACGCGCTGCGGCTGTCGTTTCAGGCCACCGGCGGCCCGTTCCGCTCCTTCGCCCGCATCGCCGTCACGCCCCGCAACTACCAGCTGGTGCCGCTAATGATGGCCGCCGCCCAAGACACCACCCGGCTGCTGATCGCCGACGGGGTCGGCATCGGCAAAACCGTGGAAGCCGGGCTGATCGTGGCTGAACTACTGGCCACCGGCGACGCGGACCGGCTGGCCGTGCTGTGCTCCCCGCAGCTGGCCCCGCAGTGGCAGTCCGAACTGGCCACCAAGTTCGGCATCGAGGCCCAACTGCTGCTGCCCTCCACCGTCAACCGGCTGCAACGCACCGTACCGTTCGGATCCACCCTCTACGAGCACTACCCCCATCTGGTGATCTCCACCGACTTCATCAAGCAGCACACCCGCCGCGACGAATTCGCTGTGTACTGCCCGGAATTGGTCATCGTCGACGAGGCCCACACCTGCATGGCGGCCTCCACTGCGGCAAAAACCTCGCACGCCCACCTGCGCTACACGCTGCTGCGCAAGCTCGCCGACGACCCCACCCGCCACCTACTGCTGCTGACCGCCACCCCGCACAGCGGCGACGACGAGGCCTGGCAGTCCCTCATCGGTCTGCTCGACACCCGGCTGGCCGACCTGCCCGCCGACCTGTCCGGCCGCGACCGCGAAAACGACCGAAAGCTGCTAGCGCAATTCATGATTCAGCGTCAGCGCGCCGACATCCGTGAATACCTCGACGAGGACACCCCGTTCCCGGAGCGGCACTCCACCGAGACCTCGTATCAGCTCACTCCCAGCTACCGGGAGCTGTTCGACGACGTCATGGCCTTCGTCCGCAAAGAGGTCGACGACCCAACGCTGAGCGCCGTACACCGCCGGGTCCGCTGGTGGTCGGCCATCGCGCTGCTGCGCTGCCTGGCCTCCAGCCCCGCCGCCGCCGAACAGACGCTGCTCAACCGAGCCGCGCTCAGCGCCGACGACACCACCGAATCCCTAGACGCCCGAGCCGAACCCCGCATCCTTGACACCGACATCGATGACGTAACCGAGGGCGAGGACACCGCGTTCGGCTGGGACATCGAGGAGCACACCAAACCCACTAAAACCCAACGCCGGCTGCGCGAGCTTGCCGCCGCCGCCGCGGAGCTCAAGGGTCCTAAGGCCGACGCCAAGCTCAAGCGGCTCATGCCGCTGCTGACCGGTCTGCTCACCGACGGCTACCACCCGATCGTGTTCTGCCGCTACATCCCCACCGCCGATTACCTCGCCGAGCATCTGGGCGCCGCCCTGACCAAAAAGGTTGCCGGTCTGCGCATCGACGCGGTCACCGGCAACCTGCCCCCAGAAGAGCGCGAACTCCGGGTCAATACCCTTACCGACCACCCTGGCCCGCGGCTGCTGATCGCCACCGACTGCCTCTCGGAAGGCATCAACCTGCAGGAGGGCTACACCGCCGTCGTACATTACGACCTGGCCTGGAACCCCACCCGCCACGAACAACGCGAAGGCCGGGTGGACCGGTTCGGCCAGCAAGCCGACACAGTGCGCACCATCACCTACTACGGCGAGGACAACGGCATCGACGGCATCGTGCTCGACGTCCTGATCCGCCGGCACAACAAGATCCTGAAGGCCACCGGGGTGTCGGTGCCCGTCCCGGTGGACTCCACCACCGTGATGAAAGCCATTTGGGAGTCACTGCTGTTGCGCGGCAGGGAAACCGAACAACTGGCCTTCGACCTCAGGGCGGCCACCTCGCGCACGCTGGCCGAAGCTGTCGAGGTCGAATGGTTGAACGTCGCCGAGCGGGAGAAGGCCTCCCGCTCCCGGTTCCGCCAGGCAGGCATCAAACCCGCCGCGGTATCCAAACTGCTCGACGAGATCCGCAGCGCGCTCGGCGGTCCCGCCGACGCCGAACACTTCACCCGCACCGCGCTGTCCCTACTTGGCGCCACCATCGCCGACACCGCCGACGGCTTCACCGCCCGCACCGATACCCTGCCCCCCGAAGTGCGCAACCAGCTGCCCGCGGCCAAGGACAACCGACTGCACTTCCACCGCTCCCTGCCCGTGCCGCCCGGCCACCACGTGCTCAACCGCGTCGATTCGATAGTGGAAACCCTTTCCCGCTACGTGCTCGACGCCGCGCTCGACCCCACCCTATCGGCGCTGCTGCGGCCCGGCCGGCGCGCCGCAGTGGCCCGCTCCTCCGCCGTGCACAAGGTCACCACCTTGCTGGTGGTGCGCTACCGCTTCGAGGTCACCCTGCCCGGCTCCCGGGCCACCGTCACCCAAGTTGCTGAGGACGCCCACTTTCTGGCCTTCACCGCCGCCGGCGACCGGATCCACTGGCTCCCCACCGACGAGGTCGACCAGCTGCTCACCATCCCGCCCACCGCCAACGTCGCCGACGCACTCGCCGACACCCAGCTGACCCGAGCGCTGCACCGCCTACCCGACCTGCACAAGCACCTCGAGGCGACCGGCCGCCAGAAAGCCAACCAGCTCGTCGCCGAGCACCGCGACGTGCGCGCCGGCAGCCGCGCCGGCGGCAAGACGGTGACCGCCAAACTGCTACCGCCCCCCGACGTGCTCGGTGTCTACGTATTCCTCCCAGACGGGGCCGCGCGATGAGCGCGCTGTCCCCGTTCAAGTTCATCAGCACCGTGGGCACCGTGCTCACCGGTGACGTCCTGGCCAACGCCGCCGAGCTGCGGATGCCCGGCCAAACCGCCGCCGACTATCAGCTGCCCCCCGGCATGACGGTCAACGCCGCAATCGCCAGGGCCTGGGACGCCATGCTGGCCGCCTACGCCGAATGGCATAAAGCACTGGAAAAACTGCCCGCCACCGACCCGGCCACAAAGGTCACTCGAGACAAGTGGCTGCTGCCACTGTTCTACGAACTCGGTTGGGGCCGAATCGAAGTCGTCAGCGGCGGCCTCGACATCGACCCCGGACTAGGCGATACTACTACGGCTCACTTCCCGATCTCGCACCGCTGGTCCTACCCCGACGCCGCCTCACCCACCGCCTGGGTGCCCATCCACCTACTGGGCGCCCAGGTAGCCCTGGATGCCAAGACCACAGGGGTCACCGCCCGGGCACCACAGTCGATGGTGCAGGACTACCTCAACCGGGAAGACCGGACGCTGTGGGCGATCCTGTCCAACGGCCGTCAGCTACGGCTGCTGCGCGATGCCTCGGCGCTGTCCCGGCAGTCCTACGTCGAGTTCGACCTCGACGAGATCTTCGCCAACCAGCTCTACGCCGACTTCCGGCTGCTGTTCCTCACCGCACACGCCACACGCTTCACCCCCCGGCTCACCGACGCCGCCGCCAAACAAACCGCTGCTGCCGGCGCCGAGGGCGATGACGAGGCAGACGCCGAAGCCGAACTGCCCGAAGCCCGGCAAGACAACTGCTGGCTGGAACGCTGGCGCCTACAGGCCATCGACGTCGGCTCACGCGCCCGGCTGAACCTGCAAAACGGCATCGCCATCGCCATGGAACACCTCGGCAACGGCTTCCTGGCCTGCCCGGACAACACCCACCTGCGCGGCGCGCTAGCGAGCGCCCCTGACGCCGACCGTGACCTGCACCGCTCCCTACTGCGAATCGCTTATCGGCTCATCGTGCTGTTCGTCGCCGAAGACCGCGAGCTGCTGCACACCGTCAGCGCCAAACCCGCAGCTCGGCAACGCTACTCCACCTACTTCTCCACCGCCCGGCTGCGCCAACTGGGCACCACCCACGCCGGCGGACGCCACACCGACCTGTGGGACGCCCACCAAATCATCACCGACGCCCTCGCCGGCCACGGCCTGCCCGCCCTCGGGCTCAGCGGCCTCGGCGCGGATCTGTATGCCCGTCGCTTTCTCGGCATCCTCAAAGACGCCCGGTTGCCCAACTACGCCTTCCTCGCCGCGGTCAAGGCGCTGTCCCAGATCAACGACCCGCAGACCGGCACGCCGCGCAACGTCGATTACCGCAACCTCGACAGCGAGGAGTTCGGCGGCATGTACGAGGGACTGCTGGCCTACACCCCCCGCTATAACCCCGCCGACCACACCTTCACCCTCACCGTCGCTGCCGGCAACGAACGCAAGAAGTCCGGCTCGTACTACACCCCCACCGAACTCATTGAGGTCGTGCTCGCCGAGACCCTCGACCCGCTGATCGCCGAGGCCCGCACGCAGGCCGACCCCGAACAGGCGCTGCTGGAGCTCACCGTCGTCGATCCCGCCTGCGGCAGCGGCCATTTCGTTGTCGGAGCCGCGCGGCGCATCGCCACGACGCTGGCCGAGGTGCGCACCGGTGACACCGAACCCAGCCCCAACGAGGTCCGCACGGCCACGGCCGACGTGATCGAACGGTGCCTCTATGGCGTGGACGTCAACGACCTGGCCATCGAAATCACCAAAGTCGCGCTGTGGTTAGAAGCCTTCGACGCCAGCCGGCCGCTGCCCTTCCTCGATGCCCACTTTCGCGTCGGCAACACCCTGCTCGGCACCACCCCGGCGCTGCTGAAGAAGAACATCCCGGATAGTGCATTCGTCGCTCTCGGTGACGATGACAAGACCTGGACTGCAAAACTCAAGGCCCGCAACAAAGCCGAACGCGAAGCCGACACCGACCAGCTGACCTTCGAATTCGGCTCCGAGACCCTGAACGTCGAAACCGGCCAATTCCATAAGGCCGCCCAGGAAGCCGACACAGGTAGCGTCGCCGACCTCGCCCATCTGCGCGCTCGTACCGACGCCTGGCGCAAACTCGAACACGATCGCGACCTCATCGCCGCCAAACGCGTGGCCGACGCCTGGTGCGCCGCCTTCGTCCAGCCCAAGACCGGTGCGCACAGCTCCGGCCACGGGATCACCTACGCCGCCCTGCGTGCCCTCTCGGAGGGGCAAAACGTACCTGCAAGCATCACCAAGCAGATTGACGAACTCGCCCGCCGGTACCGGTTCTTCCACTGGCACTTGGAATTTCCCGGCATCTTCACGGTCGGCGGGGGCGGAGAGGATCCGGTCACCGGGTGGAGCGGCGGGTTCTCCTGCGTCATCGGTAACCCGCCCTGGGAGACGTTGCAGCTTGAGGACAAGCAGTTCTTCAGTAACTTGGGTCGTCACGACATCGCGGACGCACCGAATGCGGCGGCCCGCAAGAAGATGATCCAGAAACTCGCGACCATAGACCTGCCGTTGTATCAGCGTTATCGGGACGCTGCTCGTGAGTCGGAGGCAACGACTCATTTCGTTCGTGGCGGTCGGTACCCGCTGACGGCAACAGGAAAGATCAACACCTACAGCGTGTTCGCTGAAACTATGCGAACCGTCGCCAGCCCGACTGGCGCTGCTGGCATTCTCACTCCCACCGGTCTTGCGACCGATAATACGACCGCGGCCTTCTTCGCAGACACGCTACGGGCTAAGCGGCTGTACGCCTTCTACGACTTTGACAACGAGGCCAAGATCTTCCGAGACGTCCACCACGCTTACCGCTTCGCAATCACCGTGATGACGGGCAAGCAACGGCAGGTTAAGCGAACGCGATTCGCGTTCCTCATACGCCACGTCGTCGACCTGTCCTCACGACGGTTCGCGTTGGCGCCCAACGAAGTACTGAAAATGAACCCCAATACCGGCACACTGCCGATGTTCCGCAGCCGCATTGAGGCCGACATCACCCTCGGTATCTACGATCGCCACCCCGTCCTCATCCGGGACGACGATCCAGACGGAAATCCCTGGGGACTGTCATTTAGCCAAGGGCTGTTCAACATGGCGTCCGATGCACACTTGTTCCACCCAGCCGATGACCTGTCGTACGGCCATTTCAACGGGTGGTCGTACGAGCGCGGGCGCAATGAGTACGTGCCGCTCTACGAAGCGAAGATGCTTAGCCACTTCGACCATCGATTCTCGACCTACCGCGGCGCGACCCGAGCGCAACTGAATGTTAGTTCACTACCTCGTCTTTCCGAAAAAGAGCACGACGATCCCGATCAGGAAACACTTGCCCGCTATTGGGTGCAGCGGGCTGAGGTCGCCACGAAGCTCGATGATAAGTGGGACCGAGGCTGGTTACTCGGCTGGCGCGACATCACCAATGCCGGTAATGAACGTACTTTCGTCCCGTCCACGCTGCCGACCTCGGCCGTAGGCGACCCCTTCCTTCTAGCGCTTCCCGACGATCCAACCCACGGGCCTCAGCTTCATGCCGTCTGGTCAACATTCGTCTTTGATTTCGTTGCAAGACAGAAGCTAAGTGGGACGCATATGAAATACTTCACCACAAAGCAGCTTGCATGTCCGGATCCCGAGACATTCGACCAGCCCGTCGAATGGCGACATCGAACCACCCTTGCGGAGTGGGTGCAGCCGTACGTCCTTGAGCTCGCTTACACGTCTTGGCGTTTGAAGCCCTACGCTGAGGAGCTCGGAGATGACGGCCCGCCTTTCCACTGGGACCTAGAACGTCGGAGCCTGCTGCGGGCCGACCTTGACGCGGCGTTCCTTCACGTGTACGGACTAAACCGCAAGGAAGCGGAACATGTACTGGACTCATTCCCAGTCGTCCGCAAGTACGACGAACGTGACTTCGGTGAATACCGCACCAAACGTCTCGTTCTTGAGGCCTACGACCACATGGCCAACGCCATTGCTAATGGCGGCAAGGGATGGAAACCCCTCGCTGGCGTACCGGCGGGATCCGGTCCGCGCCACCGCAAGTGAGTCCTCCTGCACGCTGACAACGGATTTGGAGAGCAGCCACCGACATGCCGACCCTCGCCATCGACAAAGGTTTTCTGTCTGACCTGGTAAAGCTGGAGAAGCCGGTCGCCAAACGGGTCACCGAGGTGTTCGACGAATTCGACAACGCCACCCACACCGGGTTGCACCTGGAGAAGATCAACAACGCACGCAACCCCCGGTTTCGGTCGATCCGCATCGACCAGTCATGGCGCGGCATTCTGCTGGCGCCTGAATCCGGCGACGTCTACACCCTGTTAAAGGTGCTGCCCCACAACGACGCCTACGACTGGGCCCAGCGCAGCAACATCTCGGTGAACAAGGCCACCGGCGGCATCGAGATCCGCGACGAGGCCGCCCTGCAAGAGTCCCTCCCCGACCTGCAGAAGACCGCCCAAGCCGCCGACACCCTGCTATTCGCTAACGTCAGTAACGCGGACCTCAAACGGCTCGGCATCGATGACGACACCCTGAAGTTCGCCCGCGCACTGACCAGTGAAACCCAACTAGAGGCTGCCAAAGCCCTACTGCCCGAAACCCAGTGGGACGTTTTGGCCGGCCTGGCCGCCGGCTTTACCGCCGACGAGGTGTGGTCAGATCTGGGGGCAGAGATCCTGGGCGAGCCGATCGACACCGATGACCTCGACGCCGCCGTGCTGCGCAGCCGCGACCGGGTCGTTCTGGTTCACGGTCCCGAAGAGCTAATGAATATTTTCGCCTACCCGTTCGCCACTTGGCGTGTGTACCTGCACCCTACCCAGCGCGCCGTCGTCGACGCGTTTTACAACGGACCGGCCCGGGTCACCGGCGGACCCGGAACCGGCAAAACCGTTGTCGCGCTGCACCGCGCACACGTTCTCGCAAAACGCAATGACGGACGCGTCCTCGTAACGACATTCACGTCTACGCTCTCGGACACACTTCAAACAGGTATTGACGTGATCGTCGACGACGAAGATGTCGAAAACCGCATCGAGGTCGCCCACGTCGACAAGCTGGCCAACAGAATATTTCGGCGAGAGCACAGAGGACCACACGTGCTCAGCTCCGATGAGGAAAAGGCAATCTGGCGAACCATCATCGATAAACGCCGAACCCCCTTCACCGAAGCGTTCTTGGCCGATGAATGGCGACACGTCATACTGGCCCTTCGCGTCGGGACAGCCAACGCCTACTTCGCGGCAATGCGAGCCGGTCACGGTCGGCCCCTTAGTTCAAGTCAACAAACCGAAGTATGGCAGGCGATTTCGGAATTCGAGAAAACGCTAGACCAGCGCAGCGTCTGGACCCACGACACCGTCCGGCGCGAAGCAACCAGATTGTTGGAAGCAACAGCGGACAAGCCTTATCGGCACATCGTCATCGACGAAGCGCAGGACCTCAGTCCGGACCAGTGGCGACTCCTGCGCGCAGCAGTGCCCGAGGCACCCGACGACATCTTCATCGCCGGTGACACCCACCAGCGCATCTACGACAATCGGGTGACCCTTCGCGACGTCGGAATTGATATTTCCGACCGGTCCACGTGTTTGAACCTGAACTACCGGACGACCGCGGAGATACTCTGCTGGAGCCTGGGGTTACTGCGGGGCGAACCGATCGACGACATGGAGGGCGGCTTGGACTCCATCGCGGGTTGCAAGTCGTACGTCCACGGCGCGCAGCCGAAGCTGGAAAGCTTCAAAAATTCAAATGCGGAGGCCGGATTCGTTGCGGCATCAGTCAAGGCGTGGCTTGCCAAGGGTATCGCGCCGTCGGAAATTGGGATCGCTACCCGGACTAGGTGGTTCGGCTCGAAGATCGAAGACGTCCTGCGGGCCGAGGGCATCCCGACGGTCGGGCTCGAGGCTGCTTCGATCAATGACGAGGCCGTCCACGTCGGCACGATGCACCGGATGAAGGGCCTCGAGTTCCGCTGCGTGGCCGTGGCCGGCGTGGGCGCCAAACTAGTACTAGTACCCGAGCAAAACGCTGTAACACCGGCCGAAGAGGACAGACAGATACACAAACAGGACATCGAGCGAGAGAAATGTGTACTCTTCGTGGCCTGCACGAGAGCGCGCGAGGAACTGCTCGTCACTTGGCACGGGCAGCCAAGCCCATTCTTGACTGCAATAGTGCCGAAATGACTACTGCGAGAGTCACTCACGCTTTGTATCCGCCTCAGCGAACGATTATTCGCTCTCTCAACCTCATGTCGATTCGTCGTTAAATGTTAAAGCCGGTGTGGTAGCCCTCGATGACGACCTCGCCTACGCGCCCAGGGCGTGCGTCTGGGTCGGCCGCCAACGTTGCCGTCCGAAGTTGTCGCGCGCATCGTCGCCGAGCGTGACGCTGGGGCATCGCTGCGAGCCATCTCAAGGCGCCTCACCGGCGATGGCATACCGACCGCCCAAGGTGGACGGGCATGGTATGCCAGCACCGTCCGCAAGGTGCTTGTCAGCTCATCAGCGGTCGCATCCTCCCCTAGAAGTCGCTGAGGGTGATATCCTGCGGCCGACGCCGCCAATTTGCTCTGCGTTCGAGCTCGGCGGCAAGTCTGTGCGGTCAGCCTTTGGCTCGACCAACTCGGCGCCCACGAGCTCAATCTTGGAGCACTCGTTCGATATCTACCCCGATCTGATCCGCCAGGCTTGTAACGGTTGGCGGGGGGTCGGCCAAAGGAAATGTCTGGCCCCGAAGGGGTTCGTCATTGAGTTGCGAAGACGGTAAGCTTGAAGCGAATGGCAGTCGAATTACCTTCCAGCATCGATTTTCTGCGACGGCGATTGTCTGCCCATCGCGGAGAATCGCGCACTTCCCTCGATCTGTTTCAACGACGATCGCGCACCTTGATGAAAACTCGCCGAGGACGGTCGCAATCCGGCCGGCCACGACTCGCGCAACAGCTCGTCCCGCAGAAACGCGCCAAACGCCGCTGTCGAGGAACGCCTGCCAATTCTTCTCGGCCACAAGGTCGTCAAGCGCTCCTCGGACACCGGCGGCGGGATCCTCTACGTGATCACGGGCCAAGGCAATCATCATCTCGACACCCGCAAGACCCGCAACCCGGCTGTACCCTTGCGCAGGTTGATAGAGGTACTGCTCGCTCAGTTCAGACTCGGCCGATGCCGCATGCGCAGAAACGGCCTCCCACGCACGTCGAAAGGTCATATCGTCTTCACGACCTCCGTAAAGCGATGCATCCTGGCCCAACAACGCAAGCCCAACCGCGGCGAGAGATCCCATGAAGTCAAGAGCGCGCTCGGGTACCGCCTCATCGTTGCTGGGCGGAAGTGCGGCGAGCGCGTCAGCCAATGGCGTCCTCCACGTTTCGTCATCGGGGCCCCATACGCCTGCGGCAAGTAGGTCCAAAATCAGCTGCACGACAAGCATCCGAAGTTCGAGACTTGGACGCGGTTGCTCCTGCGACTTCTTCGCAAGCTTGACCGCAAAGCTGCGCATCCTTGGATACATAGAAGGAGGAACGACCGGAGTCGGGCGCCTCGCCGAGCCATCTTCGTCGGCTTCTGGTTCGAATTTCTCCGGATCCTCGTCTTCAGGAATGTCTTCAGTTGCGCCACCCAAGTCGACGTCCCATTGCTGCAGTCGTGCGGGCGCAGGAGACTTCATTAGGGATGTGAAGGGGAACAGCGACGCCGTAAAGTCCGGCCCGATAGTCGCTTCTGCGCCCTGTAGCCACAACGTCCATCGGTCGCTACCGGACGTGGCCGATGGCTGCCGACGCACGGCGGGAGACGATGGCGCTTTGGTGCGGTGGGCCGCGTTCTCGGCGAGAAGGCGGAGAAGATCTGTTTCGAAGCGCTTTTGCAGCTTCTCGTCACTAAAAACGTCACCGAAGTATTGGCGAAGCCGTGGTGCGGATGAATCTACCTGCCTTGGAAGACATCGCGTCGTGTCCGTCAGGAAAACCGCTGGTGTGATGAATCGCTCGGAGCCGTCATAGACGACCGCACGCACGGCAGCTCCCATCTGCTCGGGTACCTGAAATCGAGCAATTAGAACGTCGTGTGGATCATGCGTGGTCGGTCGAAAGACGTGACATTGTTGCCACGTTCCCGGACCGCCGTTGGGAGACGTTTCAATCACGATTGCGGTGATTGGACCGGCGAGCAGTTCGACCGTGATGCCGAGCTCTTCGCGTCGGGCACCCAGCAAGGTTACTGGCGGCGTCACACGGGATTGTGGCTCCGTCGGTATGGTCGAGCGCGAACGAAGGGTTTCTAGCGCAACGTTCGTGCCCTCAGGCAAGAGCGATCGGTCGACGGGGAAGACGGCTGCCAGTTCGCAGTTACCATCCCGAGCGGTAGCGGCCAGCAGCGCCGCATAGCTCAGGTTCGGACTTCCCACCATCGCTGTCGGCTTCCCGTCGACAGTCCACTCCACCAACTTCCCGTGGCTCAAACGCCTGTCGTTCTCCGGCAGATCGCGGAACTCGGCGCGCGCCACCCTCGCCGTAGCTTCGGCCAAGCTAGATCCCGAATAGCTACTCAAGGTGGGCTGGAAGCCCACGATCAAGTCATCCGGATCGAACCGAGCGATAAGTTCGCGGACTGCGGCCGAGCCTCGGTCGAAAAACGGTGCAGTCAACGTAAGCGTGTTCACTCGCCCGGAGGGCAACTGGTCGATGAACGGTCGATCGAGGTTGCCAAGTACTCGCAACTCGGGCACAGAATCGTCAGTGACTTCCGGCGCGATCATGTCCGCAAGTTCTGACACTGTTGACGCGATCCAAGACGGCATCGCAACGTAGAGATGCAGAGCGCGAAGCCACTCAGCCAGCTCATTCAGTGCCGCAGGTCCGCTGTGACGACTCGATCGCAGCACCAACCAAAGCTCGTCATTATGGCCCCAGCCGGAGGTAGTGGGATTCCCCGATCCAATCGCAATCCAAACGTCCTCCTCGCCAACCAGGACGGCGAGTTTCGGATGAAATGCGCCGCGACAACTGACATTTGCGTGCTGGTAAGCAGTACCGGCGAGACGGACGTCGGCGGGGTCATGAATTGCCTCGTGGGCATCAGCCAAGACCGTCACGCGCGCACCGAGTCCGCGCGCCATTGATATGCAGCGTTTCTCGAGAAAAACAAGGTCCAGGGTGTATCCAGTAATGAGAACTTCAAGCAGCCTGGCGCCGTCGGCGCGCTGCTGCCATTGACGGATCAATGCCAAAGGTGATTGAAAGTCGAAGCGGACGTGCGTCATTCGGGGAGGCCTAACAGTTCGCGGCCCACGGCAGTCGTCCCAGGAGTACCGTTCAGGTCAGCGAACATACCCAGCTGCTTGCAGATTAGACCTACTTGATCCGCTCGCACGCCGATGTTTGCCGCGCCTTCTGCGCTTTCGGCGAACCAGCGACCCTCTCGCTCGTGAAGCTTTGTCGGCAAGATCATCTGGCCGTTGCTTGTAATCCGCATCTTTCGCAGCGCCACTCGATGGGACTGAGCGAGCATGTCGTCAACAAGCGCGCACGCGAAGTCGCCGAGCGAGCGAGACCGGTACTCGGTGTATTGCCCACGAATCCAGTGCGGGTCGAGATAGACGCGACGGTGCACTGAGCCGCCTAGAAATGCGGATAGGACCTCGCCGTTGAGGTACTCGAGACGGAACGCACCAAGGAGTAGGACGCCGATCCACGCCTCGACACCGGAGTACTGCCTATTGACGTGTTCCTCTGCTGGAGCGGGATGACCGCCGACTTGGACCGGCGGCAGCCCTTCGACGAAATCCGAAAGGCTGCCAGAGCCGACCTGACCCCGGACCCACTTATACAGCTCGTCGCGGCTCATGGGCTCGCCTGCCCGTAGTACTTCTGCGACTAGCGCAGACCAGAAGAGACGCCAAGCTCCGACGGAATGACGCCGAAGTAGCATCCCTCGCCACGCTTCCGCTTGCCGACGCTCCTCCAGAAACACTGAGTCGTTATCTAGGCGATCGCCATAGGCGACGCCATCGGCCAGCGTGAATTGCCACCCATTCGGATTCGGACTGACCTGCGCCGATCGCGCGAGGATCCGAAGGGTAGATCTACGCATGACGTCCGATGGCAGCCAGTGATTGGGCTCGTGAACGCCACGGACGGTCGCAGTCAGCAATTCGCGAAGAGGCTCGGTGTCGGGCGATGCTTCGCTCATGTCAGCGAGAGCTACGTAGTTGGAGATGTCGTCGGCGTTCGGAGGTCGCTGGGCACTTCGGTGTAGCAGCTGCTCGTACATCTGCTTAATTGCCGATGGGCAAGCGCGCGTACCGGGTCTAATTGCATTGCCATCGGTTGAAGCGATCTTGAGCACGACGCAGGATCCGCCATATTGGGACCAGAATCCCCACTCCCGCTCGGAGTAGGAGCCGGCTCCAACTTTGGCGAGGTGTTCAGCGCGCCCCTGTTTGAGGAGGCGGACGACGGCGTCGGCGCCATGCAACCTCGCGGCTCCGTTGATATTGCCCGAACTAGGATCGAGGGCGGATGCCCACGCCAATCCGACTTCGGCGTTGCGTACTAGCGCGCGACAAACGGATGCGTCCAAATCATGAGACCCTGCAAACTCGGCTAACGCCCAATAGAACGAGTAGTAGCGCGCGATGGTGGTCAGAGAGGTCACACCTGGCACTAGCAAGCTGACTCTGTTCAGCACAGGCTGCTCCACAGCCAGCGGGTAGACGCCGCGGCGCGTAGCTAACCCAGGCTCGCACCATGCCGGCCCCTCTACAACTACGCGCTGCACTGCACTCCCAATGATCGACCAAATCAATGCAATACCCATGGTCGCATTTGAGCCGTTAGTACATGCCAAGTCGCAGATCTGGGGTTGGCCTGTATCTGGGAAGCCTTCGCCGCCTCATTTCTCACAGCTCATGTACTAGGCGCTGCTGCCGAATGAAGGCAGCAGCGCAGCCGGCGGCGTGTTTGGGTTGTCGATCGCCGGAGCCGGCATGTCTGCCCTGGTTCACGTTGGCGCGGGATCCCGCCGCACCAGGCCGCATGCCCTCATGCTTGGCGGGTGATGACCCGGCCGGAGGCGACGCGCGACCTGAGGGTTCGCTGGCGAGCCCTACGATCCCCAGGAGTGCTAGCAGACTTGACGTCCCGGGCACGCGCGCGCCGTGGATAGCCCAAATCGAACTGTACCGATCATATTGGGGCTTTGAAATGGGCGAATAGCCCTGCGGTCGGCTGGTACGGACCCAGCGGGTTGTTTTCGAGAAAAAATTTTGGTGTGCGCAAAAATCCTGACTGCCAAGCAGTCGCGGTGGTGGCATTTCTAAAAAAACGGGGGTGGGGCGTCGTGCCGAGGGAGGATGTCCGTGCAGGTCAGACGCGTTCACGTGCTACGCAAACTCAGCTGCGTTTGTGTTTTCCTTGGTGCCGCTGAGTCGGTTTGCGTAGCCAACCTCCGTTAGCAGACAGGGGTTTTCAGCAGAGCCTTCTTTGAGAATCGTTGCTGCGAAACTGGTTTAGGGAATCTGTGCGGCGCAACAGGTTTCGGCAGGCGGTCAATGTGGCAGGCGGGTCCCTCGAGGCAGACCATGCGGCCGCGCCATGGTGCAGCTGGACGTCGATCGTCGGTGGCGTCGGTGGCCCTGGCAGCGATCGCATATCCGCGGCAGTTATCACTTGTACCAGTCGCGGCGGCGGTCATCGGAGATACGTGCCGCCAGATACCGCTTGTTCTCGACCGAGCTCACACGTATCTGTCGACTGTCAAAGGACACCGCGTCTCCATAGCCGGGAAACTGCGACAACGGTTCTTGGGGGTCTACCTTGCGCCAAAGCCGCCCTTGCTGAACGATCATCGACGGATTGGCCTTACGCGCCGCCCAGCACGCCATCATGGCATCCGTTAGCGACTCCACGAGCTGAGCTGTCGAGCCGCAAAGGCCATCGAGTACATCGGTACTCGCCGTGAGAATGAACGTATCGAAAATCGATCGATTGGGCGGCTTGCTACCAAACACCAGCGCCTGAACTTCGCTCCACCTGGGTTGGCGATAGAACAACCGGGCAAGGCGATCATCACCGCGGTCCGCGTTGAATTTGCTCGCCGGCGACCGGTGTGTCAGTCCGTGCCGCGCTTCACGCATCCAGGTCAACCAATCGGTTGGCCCGAATTGCTGCCACCCAAGAACCGGAGCCACCAACGCCTCCTGGACGCGTCGTCCCGGTGCACCGAGCGGTTCGACCGGTGTCGTCAAAGACGGCGTCGTGGCTTGCCGCGATATCGCCTGCGGTTGCGACGTTGTGTTTGCTGTATCTAGCTCCACGGCAAGCTTTTCCAGGTCATTCCAATATGCAGTCGCCACGTCCTTAAATCCGAAGCCCCCCACAATGATTACCGCGGCGGCTAGGCGGTCGAGCGTTTGGCCGAGATGGAACAGACATGCCTCCGCTGACTCGGTGATCGTCAGCGATCGCCGCCGCGCCAGCGGCTCATTCAATAGAGCTTTCAGGAAGTCCTCGATGTCTACTGAGCCCGAATCTTTGAAGTCCGCCAGAGCGTTTCGATATACCTTGTCTTCATCAGAGCTCGCCTGACGGTGCACGTCTGCTTGGAGCGACGCCGACGTCAACGATTCCGACGTACCGCCGAGCGATTGCAGCAGATAGTCGGACAGCATGGTTAGCGTCTTCCAGTCCGAGAATCCCGTCCACCACCGAAACCCGCCATTCTGCTGGTCAAGTTCGTTCGCCAACTGGTTGTTGAAGTCATCGAGGAGACGCGTCGCACCGGCCACGCGCTGCTCGTAATCTTCGAGATCCCGAGTCGTCACGGCCCGCAAGCTTAATGCACCTAATGTGAAGCGCGTCGCCTGATTTTCGGCTGCTGACCGACCAGTTCGGTTGGCTCGCACGCGTTACACGACGCGAGGCAGCTGGCGCGCGCGGCTGCATTGACGACGAACCACGGCCCGTTTGCTTAGGGTCTGCGGCTTCTGGTGACCCTGTTGCACCCCGGTGCTCAGGTGATCGCCACTTCGCCCGGTCGATGTCATCGTGACCGAGATCCCATTCGCCGCCAGGGTTGATCGGGTTGTGGCAGCCGCCAACAGGTCACCAAGCCCACCTCAACTAGGGGCCGCTAGTGTTCGCGCAGTGCGCGGTGTTGGGCGCCGTATCCGCGTCGGACGGTGGCGCCGCGGGCGTTCCAGTCGGCTCGTCGGCAGGTTTCGCATCGGCCTTAGCTGTCTTTGGTCAAAGCTCTTGTGGGGCACCGCCTGCCGCCGGCACCGATGCCGGGTCGTGGAAGAGGCATCCCGTCTCCGTTTCTTGGGCCCTAGGCTGGCTCACGGGCCACGACCGCGGGTGATCGTATGGGCTGAGTATCCGCGCCCGGCGTTGGTTTTGTCCCTCATGTCCCTTCTGTCACCATGCGGTGAACCATGAAACCGGGAACCACTGGCCGGGTGTTGACCGTCGATCAGCCACCGTGGAGTTGGGGACAATAGGGACATAAGGGACAGAAGTCCGCGCCCCGCTTTAGTTTTGTCCCTTATCTCCCTTCGGTCACGATGGGGTGAACCTTGAAGACCGGGGACGCTGGCCGGCCACCGGTCGAGCGATGAGACGGCAGCGGCAACAGATAGCCGTGATCCACCAGACGCGCGATCGCCGGCAGCAAATCATCCTTTTTCTTGAACCGCTTCGCGGCCCGCATCAGATCCCGCTCGGACACCGTGTCCTGGCAAAGACGGGCGATCCGGTCCAACAGGTAAACCGCGTCGACGGTGACGTGATCGGTTCCTATCTCACTGAAGGCGCGAATCGCACATGCCTTGAAGTACGTACCGATGCGGTGGGCCGAGTGGATCGTCTGCGCCGACACCGACGTGGTGGGACCGGCGTCAAACCCATGCTCGGCCAGGTGCAACATCCCCGCAATCCGGACGATCGCGCCGACATACTTGGAGCCCCAGTCGGCTAGTGGTGCAAGTTCACCGTCGCCGGCCAACGTGGGCTCGACGGCCGTCTCGATCGCGATAACCGCCTTGCCGGCGGCCTCCGTCAACGTCAGCACCGCCGGATCGCTCAACCATCCGGCCAGCCCTGCAGCGAGATCCCGAATCGTGGTTTCGTAGCGTTCCCGGACATTGGCGGGAACCGGAGTTGCCGCGATCCGCCGGTGCCCAACCATCGACTCTGGGTAGGCATACAGGAACCGCGCAAGCAGCCCACGACCACGGAACTGCCGGTTGCCGGCAATGGTGCGCAACACGTCGGGCTGGATCATCAGGCCGAGAGTCACTGCTGGCCGGCGCACATACTCGGGTGGCCGGTTTTTGCGGTCAATCTTCAACGGGTCACCGGAGTGGCCCTTCAGCCACAGATCCATGTTCGGGACGTTGCCGCTGTAACGGCCGGCGATAATGTCGAAGATCCCACCTTCAGCAGAGATAATCGCCAACCGTCCACCCTGTTCGGCCAGCAGTGATGCTGCAGCTTCGGGGGTGATGTCATCAGCAACGATCCGCGGGATCGACGGAACCTCGATCGCGTCAGCAATCTGCGCGGCCCCAATCGCGTCGGCCAGCGCCTTGTCCCAGCCGTCGGTGTTGGCCTTACGTGCGGCGTCACGTTTCGACTGCTCGGCGGCGTTCTCCGCGACTTCTTTACGGGTCAAGGCTTCTAGCCTGGCACTTAGACCCGCGTCGCCAAGTTGCTGCTCAACGTCGAAGATCGGGTGCACCATCGTGGCTTGCACCGCGGATTTGCGTTCGCCGGGGGCGGCGATGGGCACGGTGTAGATGTTGAGCGGCTCACGCCAGCCCGGACGGACCTCGATAACCACATGGCCGCCGGTGCAGGCCGAAATCGTGGACAGCCCCGACGTGGCGGCCATCGCAGGGTCGGTCTGGGTGGATTCACTGACGGCGCGCACCATGTCAGCGATCGGGGCGGGTAGCGCGTCCACCGGAAAAGCGGGAATCTGCGTCGTCTGGGTTAACGGGATCGGCTCATCGAACACCGCTGCGGGCCCGTCATCGTGGGTGTGACCGCCCAGCTCGGCGTGGGCCTGCTCGTCGGTTTTGGCCGCAGCAACGGTAACGGCGTGCTTGCGCATGTCGGCGATCTCGTACCGCTTAGGTTCCCGCGGAATCCCGATGCTGGGGTCGTGCAAGATCACCGGCAACCGGCGGGCCAGCAGCTCTTTTGCCTCGTGGTAGTCGGCCTCGGTGACCAGCCCCAGGCGGTGCGCGCATTCCAGCCGGATGTGCTTGCCGTAAAACCACGGGTTGCGGCCGGCGCCGGGCTCGGGTTTGTCGGTGGCCCAGCAAGCGATCATGGTGGCCACGTAGCCGCTGGTTTCGGTGGCCCAGGTCCATTCTGACGGTGGTGCGACCTCTTCGCGGTCGGGGCCGGTGTCACCGGCCTGCTGGTAGATGCCGTGCTCGTTGAGCCGGTCGTCGATCTCGGCCAGGGTGAGGGGGCCTCCCGTGTCGGGGTAGCAGATCACTTGGGCGTTGCTCATGTTGTACCGCCTTTGTTGTTGTAGGTGCCCGGGACGCGCAGCATCCGGGCCAGGTCGTAAACGGAGTCCACGCGGGCGTCATGTTCGCCGGCCACTGCTACCACTAGTCGGCCGAAGCGGCGGACCAGTGCCCGGGCGGCGCCGGTGTCGGTGATGTGCCCGTCGTCGACAGGCCAGTACGGGTGCAGCCCGTTGCCGCTGTGGGTGATGACCGAGGGCCGGGTCCCGACCAACCCGGACAGGTCGTCGATGATCGCGTTCGCGATGTGGAGGCTTTTGCAGGCGCCGGGTTTGACGTCCAGGTCGGCCCACAGTGCGGCTAGCCGGGTTACGTCGGTTTCGGCGCCGCGGCCGGCGTTGGCGCGGGCCGGCCCGGTGACCGGGTTTACCCCGAAGAAGATGTTGGCGCCTTCGGGCAGCTTGGCGACGTAGCCGGCGGCGTCGGTGGGCGCCATCACGGCGGTGCGCCAGGCGCCGCGGTGCTCGTGGCCGATCGAGATGAACTCGTCGCCGGTGAAGCCGAGTGTTTCGAGTAGTTCGGCGAAGTCGGTTATCGTGCTTGCAGGATCGGTTGTGGTGCTGCTCATTCGCTGCTCCTGTCCTGTAGGTGGTGAAGCGATCAGCCCCAGGGCCCTTGGGTCGGCTCTGGGGCTGATCGCTGTGAGTGGTTTAGAACGGGATGTTGTCGTCAGCCAGCCCGTCGAGGTACTTCCGGGCCACCTGCTGATCGGTCCCGGTAGCGTCGGTGAGTTTCCACGGTGCGTTCTGGCCGGGCTTGGCCGTGCCCTGCCCCAGCCGGCCCAGCACTAACTTGCCGGTGCCGACATTCCGGCTCAGCTGCGCTTGCAGTACCCGCGGCCAGATATAAGCGTCGGTGATCACTTCGCCGGGGTTGTCGCCGTCGAGAACGTGGACGTCGGCGACGGTGGTGTCCCGCGGGCCCAGCGAGGTGCTGACGCCGGTCTCGATCTTGCTGGGCTTGATCAGCAACAACCTGCCGGTCAGCTCGTTCAAGTCGAGTTTGGCTGCGGTGGCCGGGTTTTCGAACGGGTAGCTCATTCTTGCTCCTTTAACTTTCTTTCGGGGTGCCGTCCGTGGTTGGCGGCGTTCACCACGAGGTTGTGGTGAAGTCTGATGTTTATCGCGCCGGCCGTTCTCCTATTCAGTCCCGTCGATTGGCGGGACAATCCGGTGCATTTGCCGGAGTTGGCTGCGCAGGCTTCGGTGCCGGGTCAGGTGCCGGCGCATCTCGGCGGCGCTTCGTGTCGTTGGGGGCTCGGCCCGCAGCTGGTCGATCCGCTGGGCGATGGTGTCGGCCTCGTCGACGAGTTCCGCTATCAGATCGGAGGCTTGCCGCTCGGCCGGCGACAGGGTGGTGTTCAGTTGGGCCTGCCGGCGGTGCCGATGCTTGCCGGCGTTCTGCCGGGGCAGCTTCCGGCCGGATATGCGCTGCAGGTCAGCGATCGTGTTGCGGCGGGACCGCCAGTCCGACGGGGTGAGGGGCGCGGCGTAGCGGTATCCGTTGATGTGTTGGAGCTGGACGTGGTTTTTGCCGTTGTAGCCGGCGAACATAAACCCAAGCTGCTCGGCGTCTTTCAGAAACTCGCGGAGGGCACCATTCATGCTGCGCGCTCCTGCACACGGCGTGACGGTGCGGTACGCCGGCCGACCGCCGAAACCCTGTTGGCGGGAAGCTCAGCGGCTCCCCCCCTCATCACAGGGCGAACCTCGTAGGGGCGAAACCACGTGATCGGCTCGGTCCCGGACCACCGGAATCTGGCACGCCCGTCGGTGCGGGGCGTCACGGGCCCGAATACGATCCCGTATTCGGTGAGGTGCGGCCGGCGGTGGTCGACGTTGATCTCGACGACGGTTCCGCGGCGGCCGCGGAACTGCGGCCAGGTGCCCTTAGACGGGTGCCGGCGTTCGTCGCGTTCGATACGGACGCGGTCGCCCACGGTGATGGCACGGGCCACCTTGGGCGCCGGCCTTGACTCTAGTAGACTCATGTTTGAACTTTCCTTCCTTGCTGTGGTGGGTGTTCATCAAAAAGAGCCACCCGTTTGCCTCGGGTGGCTCTTTTGTCTTTGTGGGTGTAGTTAGTAACCCCGCTGCCGCACGACGTTGCGGATCGCGACGGCCGGGGTTGGGTCGAAGTGGGCCAGGGCGTGGGCGATGTCGGGGTTGCACAGCGCGTCGGCCCGCCGCTCCTCCGACAGCCTGGCCTCGCCGGCCAGATACAGGAAGAACGCGTACCCGCTGCCGTTGGGAAACCGGTCACGGAACCTGAGCACCAGACGGGCGATCTTATTGGGGCCGAACGGGATTCCGGCGTTGCCGATGACCAGGTGCGCGAATCTGATCAGCTCTTGCTTGGTCGGTGACGTCGTTACACCGAATCCGGGGTGGGCGGCCGCGCTAGTCAACGGCCGTCGGCGCGGCGGTCAGCGGGCGGTCGGTGCGGGTGTAACGGTTGCCGTCCAGCCAGGCTTCGACGTCGCTGCGGCGGTAGTACACCTTCCGCGGCCCAACCTTCACGTATTCGGGGCCGCCGCCGAAGTGCCGCTTCGCGGCCCAGTACTGATCAGAAGTTCCGGGGATCTCGTTCTTCATCTCCGACGCCGGGATGAGGTCGTCCATGTTTCGCTCCTGTGTTAATAACTTGTATACGGATCGACTAGGATTTCGAGCCGTTGTATCCGTAATACCCGATGCGTTGGCGTTGCGCAAGTTCGTCGTGTATCGTACTCAACATGGGTACAAATGCCGTCCAGCGTGACGCGACCGCCGAGGCCGTCAGCGCCAACGTGATACGCCTCCGCTCAGAACAGAACCTTGGGTTACGGGCCCTGTCGGACAGGCTGAAAAGCATTCGGCCGTCGCTCAGGCACAGCACTATCGATGCGATCGAACGGGGCACCCGCCGGGTCGACGTTGATGACCTGGTGGCCCTGGCGCTGGCCCTCAAAACCACGCCGGCCACCTTGCTGATGCCGGCCGTTGATGACCAAACCGAGATGGTCGCTGTCACCGGGATGAGCACCAAAGAGTCGGCCGCGAAGTGGTGGCTGTACCTACAGGCGGACCCCTCGGGGGCAGCGGTGGTCGGACTGTCGCCCGCGGCGTTTATCGCGAACACGCACCCGACATGGCAACAGGCGCGGTGGATTAAGGAGACCAGGACCGATGGCAACGATTGAGGCATACAGCACCGCGGCGGGCCGGCGCTACCAGGTTCGGTACCGGACCCCGCAGCGCACCCAAACTAAGAAACGAGGCTTCACAACGAAGCGGGACGCCGAAGAGTTTGCGGCCACCGTCGAGGTCCGCAAGCTGACCGGCGAGTATGTCGCGCCCAGCCTCGGTCGGATCTCAGTCGCCGAGCTGGCCCCGGCGTGGCTGTCCCGCAAGGAATCCGACGTGGCGCGGTCCAACTACCGGATGCTCGAATCAGCCTGGCGGGTGCATGTCGAACCACGGTGGGGCAATGTGCGCCTGACCGATATCGACCTGGCGGACGTTGAGGGTTGGATCGGAGAGCTTCACCGGAAACGTGGCGCTACCACGGTGATCCGCGCCTACGGCGTTTTGGCCGGCGTTCTCGACGACGCGGTGAAAGCCCGTCGTCTGCGGGCCAACCCGGCGCGTGGCGTGGAGAACCTGCCCCGCAGGACAAGCAAGCGCCGCGTGTATCTCACGTCCGAGGACGTTGGCCGGTTAGCCGCTGAATCGGGCCAGCACCGCGTCCTGGTGCTCACGCTGGCATACACCGGCATCCGCTGGGGCGAGGCGGTCGCCCTCAAAGTCTCCGATATCCAGTTCCTGAAGCGCCGGCTGAACGTCCACGACAACGCGGTGCAGCTTGGCGTGGATCATGCAGAGGGTTTGACCAAGAGTCGTCAGCAACGATCGGTCCCGGTCCCCCAGTTCGTCCTAGAGGAGTTGTCGCGGCAGTGCCGCGGCCGTGGCCTGGACGCTCTGGTGTTCGGCGACGGCGTCAACTATCTGCCCCGGCCAAAGTCGGACGGCGGATGGTTCGCCGGCGCCGTGAAGCGGGCCAAGGTGCAGCGGATCACGCCGCATGATCTGCGCCACACCTGCGCGTCCATCGCGATCAGCTCGGGGGTGAACGTTCTGGTCCTGGCGCGGATGCTCGGACACAAGGACCCCAGCGTGACGTTGCGTGTGTACGCCGATCTGTTCGACACCGATCTCGACGCCGTGGCGGCTGCTCTTGATTCCAAGTGTGCCCAAAGTGTGCCCAAACTGTCCCCGGGTGATTCAGATGAATCAGGTGATAGGCCGCTGACCAGCGTCAACACCTGAGGAAGTTTGGCGGTGGCGGAGGGATTTGAACCCTCGGACGGTGTTAGCCGTCACACGCTTTCGAGGCGTGCTCCTTAGGCCGCTCGGACACGCCACCGTCGAGCAGCTTACCGAACGGATGCCGCC
>Ga0078972_1005186_pt1 | contig 29441 bp, 22 predicted proteins | sample YelNatPaOPGAMG01_FD_67568 | JGI IMG/M metagenome (GOLD analysis project Ga0078972, IMG submission 67568) | Hot spring thermophilic microbial communities from Obsidian Pool, Yellowstone National Park, USA - OP-RAMG-01 (SPADES assembly) (version 2) | ecosystem: Environmental > Aquatic > Thermal... | reverse complement strand
TCCATTGTCAATTTTACCTGTTCCAAATGTATCAATCATGATAGAAACAGGATCAGGCACGCCTATTGCGTAAGCAAGCTGCACTTCACATCTATGAGCAAGACCTGATGCTACAATATTCTTTGCAATATACCTTGCCATGTATGAGCCACTTCTATCTACCTTTGAAGGATCTTTACCAGAAAAGGCACCGCCGCCGTGTCTACCAAATCCACCATAAGTATCAACTATGATCTTTCTACCCGTTAGTCCTGTATCTCCATGTGGTCCACCAATAACAAATCTTCCTGTTGGATTGATAAAATATTTTGTATCCTTTTTTATCAAATTGGCAGGAATTACCTTTTTTATTACCTCTTCTATAATGGCTTCCTTCAATTTGTTGTTTGAAACCTCTTCAGAATGTTGGGCAGCTATAACAATAGCCTTTATGCCTACTGGTTTATTATCTTCATACTCAACTGTTACCTGAGATTTTCCATCTGGCCTGAGAAATTTTAATGTGCCATTTTTCCTTACATCAGCCAACCTTTTAACAAGCGCGTGTGCATAGGATATAGGAGTGGGCATAAGGTTCGCTGTTTCGTCTGTAGCATATCCAAACATCATTCCCTGATCCCCTGCTCCAAGTTTATCTTTGCCACGATTAACACCCATAGCTATATCAGGTGATTGTTGTTTCACAGAAACAATTATGCCACAGGAACGCCAGTCATATCCCATATCAGGGTCGTCATAACCTATCTCTTTTATTACCTCTCTTGCTATATCAGAATAGGAAAGATTGCCTTTTGTAGTTATTTCGCCGGCTATAATGGCGAGCCCTGTTGTAACAAGCGTTTCGCATGCAACCCTTGAATGCTTATCCTGCGTAATTGCGGCATCAAGGATAGCATCAGATATTTGGTCCGCAATCTTGTCTGGATGCCCTTCTGTTACAGATTCAGATGTAAACAGATATGTGTTCTTCATCAAAAACTCCTTTTCAATTTTTATATAAAATGCAACATATTATCTCTATTATGTATAGTCAAGCACATATAAAAGTTGGGTCAACTTAACGATAATCTGTATAAATGATCATCCTCTATTCCTTACTCTTAAGCTCTCCATATAGCTCTCAAGTATAAATGTAGCTGCGAGCATATCAACCACAGATTTTTTCTTTTTTCTTTTAACCCCGGCACTCTCAAGTACCTCTTCAGCTTGAACTGTCGTATACCTTTCGTCCCACTCAACTACAGGTATGTTGAAATGTTGCTTTAACAGAGAAATGAATGCTTCAACATCCTTTGCCTTGCTACCTTTTTCACCATTAAGCATATAGGGCATGCCTACAACTATCTCTTCCACCTTGCGTGATCTTATCACTTCTTCAATTCTTGAAATGTCTTCTTGCAATGATGTTCTTTTAAAGCTGCATACACCCTGCGCTGTGATGCCAAGCGCATCATTAACAGCCAATCCTATTCTTACATCTCCATAATCTATTGCGAGTAGTCTTTTCATATAGATATACATTATATCAATCTTTATTAAGCGGCATGTCAATATTCCTCAACGAGGGGTGTATACTTTATATAACATAAATATTGCCAAACAAACAAATATTTCATATATTAATAACGGAGGTGCAAATATATGGCGATCATTACAATATCAAGAGGAACATTCAGTGGTGGTGAAAAACTTGCTGAATGTTTAAGTAAAAGATTGGGATATAAAGCTGTGAGCAGGGAAGTTATTGTAGAAGCTGCATCAAAATATGGTGTGTCAGAGGAAAAGCTTATAAAGGCAATAGAACAGAAGCCCACTATAAAAGAGAGACTTGCCATAGATATTGATAGATTTCATTATTTATCATTTATCCAGGCTGCACTATGTGAAGAGGCAAAGAATGATAACATTATTTATCATGGACATGGTGGACACCTGCTATTGAAAAACATATCGCATGTCATCAAGGTCAAGGTTATAGCTGATATGGAACAGCGTATTGTGTTTGCTATGGAACGAAATAAGTTTTCCAGAGAAGAAGCTATAGTGTACATTAACAAAATAGATGACCAAAGAGAAAAGTGGACTAAATTCCTCTATGATGTGAACTGGAACGATCCCTCTCTTTACGACATAGTTATAAACTTGAAAAAGATAACGATCCCTTCTGCATGTGAAATAATTGCCAACATGGTAAAATTCCCTGAATTTCAAACAACTGAGGCTTCCAGACAGGCAATGGAAAATATTGTATTGGCAAGCAGGGTCAAGGCAGCACTTGCATCAAACGACGCCACCCGTAATTGTAATGTAGAAGTTGTGGTAGATAATGGAATTGTTACTGTTAGCGGTAAGGTTGATAGCATGGATGATGTTGAGAATATAGAGGAACTTGTAAAACATGTAGACGGCGTTAAGGGTGTTAGTTGTAAATGTCATCCGCACTATCTTAAAGATGTAGTATTATAAGAATAGGTTTCTATATCCTTTGTTGGTTCAACGATAGAACCGTTGGAAAAGATTGTTTCCAGCACTACAGCGACATTGTGTGTCTTTTTTTTAAAGTCTCTTTTTGGGGTATGGAAGCCAGCCTTATTAGTTTAGTAAGTTGACTACCTGTAAATAAGTATATAGGTTTTTAAATTATGGAGATGAAGAAAAAATCTTTAAAACTTGTAATCTATATTAGTATAATCCTATTCTGGATTGCCAGTTTTACATACCTTTTTGCCTCACATTATAGTTCTTCTTCCCCACTACCTAAAACAGGGGCTGTAAAAACAGATATCTCTCCTATATCAGAATGGATGGGGCTCTACATGGGGGATAAGAAGATAGGCTATGATTATGAAGAAATGATGCCTTTGCAGGATGGTACATTATTCAAAAGCAGGATGTTTATGCGCATCCTTCTCATGGGACAGGAAAAGGAAATTACTACAATATCTGATATCAGAACAGATAATAATTATTATTTAAAGGATATAGATTTTTCCTTAAAAACATCCGGATTGGAGATAGCTGCTACAGGGAATGTGAAAAATAATGTATTGACCCTTTTTTTGAGGGGACCTGGAGGTACAACAAAACAATCAATTGATTTAAAAGAACCGCCTTTAAGCTCTGGCGGAATTGTGATGAAGATTGTAAAGGATGGTTTTAGCAGAACCGAATATAATTTCTACACATTTGATCCAACAATTCAGCAAGAGTTACCAGTACATGTGAAAATAGATGGCAGGGAGGTAAAACAGATTATGGGTAGTCCTGTTGATACATTCAAATTGGATGTTCAGATAAAAGATATGAAGGAGACCATGTGGGTTACACCACAGGGTGAGACTGTTGAAGAGATAAGCCCACTGGGGTTCAGAGCTGTGCTGGAACCAAAGGCAATAGCCTTGACAAAGGGCTGGGGAGAGCAACCAGTTGATCTTATTTCTGCAACCGCTATCAAAGCACATGGATTGACTATTACCGAGCCAGCAAGTGTGAAACTAATGGAAGCTTATATAACAGGTATATCAAATACAGAATCATTACCATCTGCTGATTTTCAAAAACAGGAGGGTAACCTTATAACTGTTGTTGTTCCTGAACACATTGGCACTTACGAGTTGCCGTATAAACCTCCTCCGAACACAAAAGGTTTATCTGTATCAGAGGATCTTATCAGCAATGCGTTGATCAATGCAGATAGCCCTGCAATCATAGATAAAGCTAAGGAGATCCTTCATGGCGAGACAGACGCTAAAAGGTCCGTAGAACTTTTAAATCAATGGGTCTATACCCATGTGAAGGATTCATTCACAGTCACATTACCGCGCGCTATTGATCTTTTAAAAAATATGCAGGGTGATTGCAAGGCGCATACAATTCTGTTTACAGCCCTGGCAAGGGCTATAGGTATTCCCACGAAGATGGCAATGGGTGTTGTACTTATGCCTGATGGATATTTCTATTATCATGCATGGGCTGTTGTGTATCTTGATAAATGGGTTGCTGTTGATCCAACACTGGGTGAGTTCCCTGCTGATGCAACGCATATTATGCTGGCAAGTGGTAGCCTTAGTAACTGGATGGACATACTCGGGGTTGTCGGCAGACTTCATATAGATATCATGAAAGTAAATTAACCCAAAAATTGCATTTGAAAATAAGGAAGTTTTGCAGTGAGTGAGGGGTACCCACCCGAAGGCAAGGGTCGTGCAACAACCTGTAGGGGTATGGTATGCTCTAACCCTACAATATATCGTAGGTTGTCATTGCGAGGAAGCGGAGCGACCGAAACAATCTACTGGTATACAGAGGGATTGCTTCACTTCGTTCGCAATGATATTCTTCATCGTGTCATTGCGAGGAATAAAATGACGAAGCAATCTACAAGCATAGGGATTGCTTCGCCTGCGGCTCGCAATGACAGCACAATAATTCTTTTTTGCTAATATCCGAAGAATACCTAAGATTTGACGCAGGCTTTTTACACAAACTTCCCTATTTTTTTAAATGCATTTTTTGGGTTAACTCAAAAATGCATGCTTCTTATTTGCAAATGCAATTTTTTGCTCTGAACAGCTTACTTTATATTTAGATAGCTTTTGACCATTTCTAAAACCTGGGGTCCTGATATAGGCTTGGTTATATAAGCATTTGCACCGAGTGCCATTGCCCTTTCTCTGTCTTCTTGTCCGCCTTCAGTTGTTATAATAAATATAGGAACCGATTTATAAACTGCATCCTTGCGTATAAGGCTTACAAGCTTTAAACCATCCATTACAGGCATATTGATGTCTGTGATGATTAAGTTAAATGTGTCCTGGGATAGCTTTTTCAGACCATCTACACCATCACTTGCCTCAACGATCTTGATGTTTTTTAGCCTTTTTAAGGAAAAGGCTATAAGCTGTCTCATTGTTGGTGAGTCTTCTACAATCAAAATTTTATATTCATCCATACCTGATTTCCTATTTACTTAGTTAACAGGTCAATAAAGCCCTGGATTGTTGATAATTTTCTTTCTGATTCAGAATAAAGTTTTGAACTAAATATAGCTGTTGCAGCATGACCGGCAAGCAAGGTGAACAATTCATGGTCAAGGGGGGTGAAGTTTTTCTTCTGTTGCAAAAGTTTATATATAACAATAACCCCTATCACATGTTCTTTTATTTTGAGTGGTATCGCAACCATTGGATTTAGCCAGTTTATTTTAGATGGATCCGATATATCTTCCATGAAATATGGTTCTCCACTTTTTGCTACACGACCTATTGTTCCGACTCCCATTGTTACAGATGGGACCTGTGTTTCATCAATACCCTCTGACGCCATTATCTTTAATTCATGTGTTTTCTCATCCAGCAGGAAGATACCAAATTCCTCTGCACCTATTAAATTTATTATAATTTCCAGGATGATCTGTAATACCTCTTTAAAATCAAGGGTGGAGTGAAGCTGATAACTTGCGATGTATAAATTTGCAAGGTTATTATTCTCCTCTTCTACTTCCACATACCTCTGTGCGAAGTCTCTATTTTCATTCTCTATTTCTTTGATTCGTTTGTTTATTTCTTCCCGTTCTTGTTTCAAGGCTTCAATCTGTTTAGCAAGCTCCTCATACTGCTTATCTGGTATTTTAGGGCTTGACTTTAGTGACTTGTTCTCTTCTTCAAGTTGCAACACTCTATAGCGAAGCTGTTCATTTGTCCTTAAAAGCTCTTGTGTAAATTCAGCTCCTTTTTTAAAAACCTGCAAGAACTCCTCTGCTCTTTCAAAGATGTTTCTTTCCTTTTCATCCTTTTTTTCCATGTCTTATACCTCTGATTTTATAAAGTGATATGTTATAGCAAAAAAAAAGTCAAGGCAAGCTATTTTATTTATTTCTGTAATAGCTTTTGTAATAATAATCTCTGTAGTAATAACCCTTACCTTTATCAAGATGTGTAAGCACTATACCGGTTATTTTTGCATTGATGGAGCTAAGAGATTTGATACCTCTCATCACATGTTCTCTCGGATACCCATTTGCTTTTACGACAAATATTGTTCCGTCTACCATGGATGAAAGTATTGCTGCATCAGAGATTATCCCTATGGGCGGTGAATCTATTATGATGTAGTCAAACATATTTTTTAACTTCGCCATCAACTCTTTTGACCTTTGAGAATCTAAAAGTTCTGCAAAATCAGGAGGCTGTCTACCAGCTGTGATATAGAAAAGATTGCTATACCCATTGTTCTTTATTACGGTTGACACATCCAGTTTCTCATCTATTAGAAGTTCTGTATACCCTGGTACCTGCTCAGCTTTAAAAAAGCTGTGAATAGCTGGTTTTTTTACATCAGAATCTATAATCAAAACCTTTGCCCCTGTGATAGAGAGTATATATGCTAAACTAACAGACAGGGTTGTTTTCCCTTCATTCTCTCCCGTGGATGTAACAAGCAATACTTTGCCTTCCTTGGCTACGAAAGAATACTTCAGATTTGTTCTCAATAACCTTAGCATCTCTACGTAAACCTGAGAAGATGCACTATTTAATATATCCAGTAGTCTGTGAGGCTCCTTACCCTTGAGTTCTTCAATGTAAGGCAGGGTTCCAATGATTGGATACTTTATGAACCTTTCTATGTCTGATTCACCCTTTATGCTACTATCTATTTGATCCGCTACAAAGGCGGATGCGATACCTACTATTGCTGATATAAATATACCAAAAAAGAACCAGAATACGAAACTACGATCGGATCTATTTACAGGTTCTGTTGCATGCTCTATAATGGTTGCAGTAGGATAGCCAATCTCACCAAATACATTGATCTCTTTTAATTCTTTGGTGAGCATGCTGTATAAATCCTTGCTCAATTGAGCATCCCTGCTTAACATGAGGTATTGTATCCTTTTTTTGTTAGCCTCAAGCATGGCTTGTTTCATCATATTAATCCTTATGTTTAATGCCTTAATGTCGTTCTTCAGTTGTACAACAAGAGGATATTTATCTTTGTATTTTTGCAAAAGGTTGGTTAGTTCTATTTGCAATGTTATATACTTTGTTTCAAGCTCTGATAAAGCCTTTGTACCGGCATTGTCCGAAGGATCACCAAGAAACATAACCGTATCACTATTGCTTGTTGCCTCTTGCTGTTCTACATACTTTATAAGCGCCATCTCTGATTGCTCTACCTTGTTTTTAAGCGAGGTAAGCTCCCCTTGAAGCCACATTGTGATATTACTTATGCGTCTTTTTTTCTGCTCATCCAAAAACCGTATGTAGCTATCAATTATTGCATTGGCTGCGTTAGCTGCAAACAAAGGATTTCGCGACTTAACAGATATAGTCAATATCCTTGAATCCTGTACTCGTTCAACCGAGGTATTCTTTTTAAGTTTTAGAATCATGTTTTCAAAATCAGGTGTTCCTTTTTGTAACCCAAGGCTTTTTGCAGCAAGCGATAAAACAGGTTCGCTCTTTATAATTTCTACTTGAGTTTGAAAATATAGATTCTGGGGTTCTTGTTCTTGGGTTTGTGTATTAAAATTTGTATAGCGTTCTGGCTCTATTAAAAGTTTAGCCTTAGCTGTGTAAGTAGGTGGGGTTACTATATAATCAATCATGATCATCAGAAATGTAACAATGAAGGCAACGCCTATTAGCAAACGACGCTGAAGTAAAAGGTCTATGTAATATTTTAAATCGCCTTTTGTATCCTGAGCCTGTGGCATATCAGAATAAACTCTCTGGTACAATGATCAAATCAGATGCTTGAATACGCATGTCCTTTGATAGTTCACCTTTGTCCATAACATCTCCCATTTTTACATGAAAAACCTCTCTCTTGCCGTTTACATACCTGACAAGCATTACACCGTTCTTTTTTGCATAGTCAGTAAACCCACCAGCCTGGAGTATGGCGTTCATGACTGTATAGCCTTCGTGTAGTTCATATGCACCCGGGGATTTAACCTCTCCAACCACATAAAATAGGTTGAGCTTTTTCTCATAAAACCTGCTTGTTATATTCCCTTTTTCTTCTCTTGAAACATAGATTATATCTCCATCTTTGATGGGTATGTTTTGTGATAGATCACCTTCCACAAATAACCTTGTTATGTCCACTTTGATGTGCTCAAGCGTGCCATTTTCACGTCTTAGTATAGACACATTGTCTCCTGCATTGGATGTGGGACCACCAGCCTTAAGTAAAATATCAAGTAACCTGCTTTGAGTTGTAAGCGCATAAGTACCCGGCTTTTCCACCTCCCCGAGGACATACACCTTATGACTTCTGTATTCTTTTACAGCAACACTAACCTTTGGATTAACAAGATAATCTTCACCAAGCTTTTGGGTAAGTAGCTGTTCTATCTGGGTGGTTGTAAGCCCATTAACATTAACATCTCCAAGTAGGATATTTTTGATATTCCCATCCTGAGATACTGTAAAGTCTCCTGAAAGATCCTTTTCTCCAAAAACCTCTATACTAAGAACATCGCCCGGACCTACGCGGTAGCCCTCCTGAGCATGTAATGGAGCGTTGAAAGTAAAAAAGGCTATAAGGATTAAAAAGATTACTTTACAGTAATCCTGCACGAATACCGACAAGTATCCTTGAATCTTGGTAGCCATTAACATTAGAGGCTTCTGGATTTTCATTGTAATAATAGTATGTAACAAATATTTCTGACCATGGGATAAACCTATAACTTACTCCTATATCACCGCCCTCTGCATCTGTATAGTAATTTTCTCCTGCATACTTGATCTTTAGATACTTTACCTCTAAGTTAGATGATAACTTTTCTGTTAATTTATATTTAGCGTCTAAACCTGTTTCAACCTGTGTGTATAACCTTGCAAATATATCAAAAGACTTGGAACCATCTACATATATATCCGCGTTTAGCCTCTCGTTTGGTTTATATTCAAGCTTTGCCAGATATATATTCCCGGACTGAGTACTATTTTTAAAGCCAAATGTAACATAGCTATAGCTTCCTGTAAAGGAGAGCTTTGAACCATTTGAAATATCAAGTTCTATATACGGTTGAGATTGGTTTATAGTGCCCAGGGATGTTGCTGTAAAGGTTTGCGATATGTACTTATAACCTGGTACTATTTTAACATAATGGTTTAGAAGGATACCGAGATCAACCTGGGGTTCGTTTACATAATATGGAATACCAAGTGAGCCAGGGAAACTTGCATATATAAAATCGTACCTTGCATGCAGGTAAAATCTTGGTGTTATATCAAATTTGTATGCAATATATGGATTAAGATAATTTGCCTGAGTTATATTGGTAACAGCAAATGTTGGCAATTGAGGTGAGATCGGAACCATTGTATAAGAATCCAGTATACCGAATACAAGAGACTTTATAGGATAAAAGTTTAACGATGCATTCAAATTGTTATAGTAGGTGTTGTAGCCAGTATACCTGGCATAGCTCAGGTACGTAAAGGTATAATCCAGATCGAAGTCCGCACCAAACCTAAAAGGCAAAAGTATAGCTACAGATGGCTGTATATAAAAAATGTTATCACCCTTGTCAGCAGATTGTCCGCCACTCCTTAAGACATTAGAATCATAAGCATCGCTTAAAGACAAATATGCCTTGAATAATCGTTGCTTTTGTTCTTGCGCATATAAATTAGTACCCGATAACATTGCAATGATAGTCACCACAAGAATAATCTGTTTTTGCTTCATAAAAAACCAACCTCCTTCACATCCAGTTCTTATTTTAGATCTTTACCAATGATAATAGTTATGTTCCACTTATATGTTGTTGATTCAACAATTTCTGGCATCCTCTTTAATAATTTCCCTATATGTAAAGCCTGCTCATAATAGTTTGGTTGATAGTATATTATCGTTTTAGGCTTTGTATATTTTTCCATACTCACATTTACAACATTGATCTTGTCTTTGATCAAAGTTACGCCTACAAGCATGGATGCCTTGGGATTACCACTTGCATTTAAGATAGAAACCTTCGCAGGTGGAACCTCTACCTTTGGCCTTTCAACAGATGCGATACGCTGTTGTTCCTGGATAGCCTGTTTGGAAGCCTGTGGTTGCTGTGCAGGCTGAGAAGGTTGTGGTGGAGCCTGCACCTGCTGCTGGGCTACTATTATTCTGGAAAAGATAATGTTTGGATCATACCAGCAGACCCTTGAAGATGCCTGTGTTGTCGGACCTATCTTACTGTAAAAAGAATCAAGTAGTTCTCTTACACCGTTTTGAGCAACCTCTGTTATAGGAGTAGTACCCTCAGCGAGTATACCAGAAGGGGTAAATTTACCCTTTCCTGTCCATATAGTTTGACCTGTTGTGCTATCTATGAGTGAAAGGCTAAAATCTACGACAGGAACAGCCCCTTCTGTTGGTATGCTTGATGGCTTGTAATAGTAACTTGTAACCTCGCCTGCAAAAACAGCCTGAACCCCTAATATAACGCCTATACCTCCTGCATCATCTGGAGCTATACCATCCGGTATATAGATATCCCTTTCACGCAAAACCCTTTCTACCTCCATTCTATCCATTACATTAAAATTACCCTGTTTCATAAGCTCTATTGATAGTAGATCAGCAAGTATATTACCTGCATTCGGCGTCTGTGTATGGTTTTTAAATGGTAATACTGCAATGCAGTTGATGTTGTTAATAGCCTCTGGAGACATTAAAAAGTTTGATGATACAGTAGATGAACAGCCAGCTATAAATACAATAAATGCTACAAATAAACCCCTTATCTTTTTCATCTCATTACCTTCTCATAAAATGCCTTGACTGCATCCATTGCAACATGATCCACGGTAGTGCCAGGGGTTCCCTCTTTTGTAAAAGAGCCAGCAAAGATTATCTTCCCTGAGCTGACATCCACTATCCTTATATCTATCCCTGCTATAGGTAAGGTCCTGGTGCCCTGAGGTGTTAACTGATAACCATACTCTATAACACTGCCGAATATTACATAGTTCATGCCTGTTTGTTGACCTATCTTTACAGAAATTGACCTGTCTACTGGTAGTGACGGGTTTAAACCATTATACTGCATACGAGTTTTAAATACATCCTCTCCATAAACCCTGAACATCCTGCTTTCAGCAAATATATTAGCGATAAGGCTGGACACCCTATCACCTGCTGATCCTGATTGGGTAAGGTTTTGAAGTGGTGCTACCCCAATAGTAGTGCCACGGATAAGTGTAAATCCTGGTGTGGAATATATAAGTTCACTTGCACCAACACTTGATTGAAAAATAAAAAAAAATCCTGCTATTAAAACTAAATTGCGAGAAATACTCTTCATATATTTATTCAAATGGTTTCATAGGGCTTATAGGTTCACTGTATGTCCTTAAAGCCTTTTGTGAAGGAAGCTCTCTTTCAGCTGCAGGCATTACCTCAAGTGTATAAGCATTTTGAGCTGGCTTTTTTGTCACAAGGGCAATCAACTCTCCAAGTGAGCCCTGGGCAATAGTAAATGGCACAGGTTGATAAGCAAAGCCCATATTAAATCCTTTTGTCCTCATAAGAGACACATAAGCCTCCGGGGTATCATTATGCTGGTTTATAATAAATGAAGCAGGCATGCTACCTGACAATACCTTCAGATAAGCAATATGCTGTCCTTGAGAAAGCACCAAAGACTTCAAGTTTATACTGAAGGACTGTTCAGATGCGGTATTATAAGGCATTACAATAGAATTATCTACCATAACATATCCCTGTGATGGCCCGGGAAATGTTATATTAAAGTTTATTACTGGATCTGAAGGCGCTTGAAACACAAACTCTCTCACATTCTGACCAGCTCTTATTGTGGAAGGTATCTGTGCTTTGACAGGCAATTGCCCCTGTGCATCCATTGCAAGCGCCATTGTTCTCGCCTCTGCACCGTAATCAAGGGCTTTGTTAGCAACCCATCCACCTTTGGGTTGGATCGCATTTTCAGCATAAGTACTCAAAAATAGTGCACCTATTGAACCACCTTTAGGTATTGTAATACTTAGCTTGTGCATACCGCGCTTCAAGGTAAATACACCCATATCCTCATAATTCCATCCGTTTGAAAATGTGGAAGAAGCAGTTGGCTCATTGTCTATGGTAAACATAACAGGATTTCCATAAACATAAGCTATTAAACGGTATCTACCACAGTGTTCTACATTGAGGTTATAGGTGAGTGTATCTGGCAGGGTGCCAAGCCGCGTTTTATAATCCTTTAGATTAACATTAATGAAGTTTCTTCCAGATAGAAGATCAAAATAATCTGCTAAAGTTGGTTGCTGTGGAATGCCCTTTGCCTCCCAACCAAGCCCTCTTACCAACCCTACTGCCCATGCGCCCTGACTAACATATTGTTGTGCATAGACTTGTTTTGTCAGAGAGAATATTAAGATACCAACACTGATAAATAAGATTTTTTTTATCATAGATTTCCACCCTTTATTTTAGGCTATCCTAAAATAGAGATAATGTCAAGGAAAATATAAAAATGCATGCAAAAATTTGCACGGAATAAAAACCATGTTTGTTAGGGATTTATAATGTATATCCATATTTTATGTATATAACAACCCTTCCCTGCACCATTTAAAAAGTCTCAAACATTTTTTTCTGTATACTTTATCACTACCTCTTATCTTAAAGCTGACAATAAAAGGCGGAGACAATTTCTACGGTATGATATGGTAAATAGCTTGAGTTTTATAGAAATATGATCTACATAAATTTATCATGACGGGTAAAAAATTATATGTTTTTGCTATTATCCTTTTGCTTATTTCAGGTTGTGGAAAAAGCCCATCTGTTGTTGTTACCCCACCTGCAATAAACACTTCATTCCCTGTAATGCCTAATTCAAGATTTTCACCGCTGATGAACGCACAAACCGCTGTTATATCCGGGCTTAATACAAACACAGGTGGTTCATACATACCAGAAGATCCAGCACAAAATATACTGCTGACAGGTTCGTATAAATTTACAACAGATGCCAATAGCCTTGGAGAGTCCTTAAACATTCCTTTTTATTCACCAGACTACAATGATGCATCCTGGCTTACAGTAAATGTACCTGATAATTATGAGGTTGATGTTCCAGGGCTTGAAAACTACTTCGGACCGGTCTGGTATAGAACCCATTTCAGCCTCACCAGTATCCAGGCACAACAACATAACATATTAATATTTAATGGAGTAGATTACTTCGCAAAGGTATGGCTTAATGGAAGGCTTCTTGGGGAACACGAAGGCTATTTTGATCCCATTATGTTTGATATAACAGGAATAGCAAAGCAAGGGGATAATGTACTTGTTGTGAAGGTAACAAATCCATATGATCCCTCATTTCAAGTAGCTTATGATAATAGTGGTATTACTCAATTTGCAGAAAAGATATGGATTAAAGGAATATTTGACTTCCATGATACAAGACCAGGAGATTCATTAACTCCACAGGATTCCCAATCCATGGGCACAGGTGGTATATATTTGCCAGTTTATATACACGAATATAAAGATGTAAGATGGGATGAGGTATTCATAACACCCATACCTTATAAAGATTATTCATCCGCGGACATCTATATTGATTATTTTCTAACAAATTCATCTACTTCATTATTAAAGGCATCGGTTCAAACCTATATTGATTTGCCTGGTTCTGATTACAAAACATCTTTTGATTCAATTGTATGGTTAAACCCTGGAGCAAATCATTTTACTTTAAAGTTCACAATAAAAAAGCCTGCCTTATGGTGGCTCTATGACCATCCTGAGCTTGGCAATCCAGATATTTACAGGGCAAGCTTTGTGATAACAGCAAATAACATGGTGCAGGATATAAAGGATGAGACCTTTGGTATAAGGGTGTTCGCATTGGATAAAAATCAGGATGGGAGTCCATATTTTTCATTGAATGGCAAAAGGATTTTCTTAAGAGGAACAACCTATATACCTACTGAATGGATGTCTCATATAACCCAGGATACCTATGAACAGGATATAGCACTTATGAAAATCGCAGGTTTTGATGCATTTGACATCCATGATCATATTGAACCAGCATCACTACTTGATCAGGCAGACACGAGTGGCATGGGTGTTTTTTATAATTTTAGCCTTATATGGGAATACAGTATATGTGATTTTGAAAGGCCAGATGGTGATCAAGATTTAACAAACAATATTGATGTTATTAAAAGGATGCTTGTCTCAGCACTTTATCTTACTTACAATCATCCATCAGTACTTATGTGGACGCTTCATGATGAGCCATTTTATAGCTTTGTAGGTTCTATAAATGAGTCCAATGGTTGCCCATCAAATCCTGTACCGTATGGATCCGCACCGCAGTCTACCTTTTTAGATAGGAGCTTCAATAAGGTACTTGATGATTCAATATACCCGATAGCTGTAGCTATCACGCATAACCTTGTAATCCATGAAAGTGGTAACATAGAAGATAACTCAACCACATATTATGGTTGGTACACATCAAATGCATTTGATATAGAAAGTCACCCCATCCCTTTCCCGATAGAGTTTGGAGCTGAGGCTGTTCCTTATGCTATTCAAAGTGTTATGCAGAATGAGCTGGGGACTGATTGGTGGCCCGCAGATAAAACAACACAAACAACATACAGATGGCAATATCATGATTTACAACTACCTGTTGAAAGTCTGTACATAGGAAAACCTTCTTCGTATCCTGATTTTCAGACATGGGCATACACAAGCCAGTTGTATCAAGCCGTTGTTAATAAAGAAATTATAGAAAGTGCAAGGATACACAAATATAACCCGACATATTCAGAGTTTAATTTTATGTTTAATGATTGGTGGCCCTCAATGGCATGGGGTATTGTAGACTGGAATAGAACACCTCTTATTGCATATAACTGGATATCTATTGTAGATCAACCTGTTATGGTAGCAGTAGAACATGGATATAATGTATACAAATGTGGAGAAACAATCACATTACCTGTATTTATAGTTAATGATCTTTACAAGCAGATACCCGCCACTTTGTTGTACCACCTTGACCAGCAAACAAATTCTTCTTACATAACAGGAGATGCAACAGGGCTCGATGATGGATTTATAAGTTCATTAACAAAAGAACAGCTTCAAGCCAACATGCCCATTCTTACAACCGTAACAATAGGGAATCAGATCACACTATCAAATATTGTAGAAAATCATATGTCTGTTACAATTCCTATGGATAGCGCAAATTATATAACAACAGTCACATTTATGCCGCCGGTATCATGCACATCCGATCAACACTATACACTGTATATGGATGTAATAGACGCGAATGGTAGCAAGATCGCACATAATTGGTATCATTTCATAGCACGGTAATTGAGATGATATGGAATGAGGAAATATTTAACAGGCATTTTTGGGTTGATACAGGACCATGGCTGCATAGTTCGATCCCCAAAATATGCTATACAAATACAAGCTACAGGAGGTATTTATGACAAAGTATTTAAGCATTGCTCTGCTGCCGCTGTTTTTATTGTTGTTTGTTCAAGGCTGTTCTGAGAATAGGTCATCACGAATAAGCAGTAATCCGTATCTTTCAAACAGTGTTTGGCCAATAATCCACCAATCCAGCTACCAGAACGCAAGTTCGCCTTTTGCAGGACCAAATGGCTCGCTGAACAATCCTCCTCAGGATGAATTTATACCATCTACACTCCAGGGAACAGGTCCTGTTCTCTTTGATTCAAAAGGCAATGTGCTGTTTGAGAAGGTTGCTATCTTAAATCAGACCCATATCTTCACCAAACTTGATCCTGTCACTTTAAATCCCATTACTTCCTATACTGTGACTGTTTCAGCTTCAGATCCACTTAATGGTCTTTACTCTTTTGTGGATTATCAAGATTGCTGGTGGAACGCTTATAATCAAACTTTTTTAAGACTGTGCTTTAACGGAAACAATATTGTTCCTGATATGACCATCAATCTTGCGGCATTATTCCCTACACAGATTACATCTGCGGACTCTATTGTAAGTATGAACCCATTGTACACCAGTCCTGGTATGATGGACATAGCATTTGTTACAGAAGGACTTCAGCCCGTACATCAAAATGGCTATTTTACACAGAGTATTGTTGGCGCTAAGGTTGGTGTTATGCGTATTAACACTGACCGAAGCGTAAGCCTTTTTCTCCACGATTTTACGGATGAGGACATAACAAACAGCTTTGCTGTTACACCGGACGGTAGTATCTATGTTGTGACAGACAAACACGCTGTGAAGCTCAAGCTTCAGCAGACATGTGAATGCGGTACTGAGTCGTTGAATGTAATCTGGGAGGTCCCTTACGACACCGGCTTGCCTATCCAGCCGATCCCCTGTCCTGATAATACCCCGGATTGGGAGTGCAGGATGAATGTTACCTTAAACGGTGGCAGGCTTAGTCCGGATGGCTCAGGCACAACACCAACACTTATGGAGCAGGGAAAATATATGGTGTTTGCAGACGGGGAATTGCCCATGAAGATGATCGCCCTGAGAACAACGGATGGAAGTTCTCTGCCCATAGATAAACCTGTTCCGTTTACAGAAACAACCGCCCAGACCGAAAATATATGTGCTTCTTACGGCAACAAATTTATTGTAGAGAACAACTATAGCCCGGGGGTTGCAGCCTATGAAATTACCGGAGCTGCCGGGCAAGAAGAGGTTAAGCAGCTGTGGGTCAATTATAGTGTATTTGCTCCCAATGCAGTTCCTCTTATATCCGGTGCCTCAAATACAATTTATGTATACGAAATGCAGGGTCCAAGTTTTTATCCGCTTACCACAACCACACAGCAATGGTTTGTGACCGCACTTGATCTTAATACAGGCGCTGTTTTATGGAGAAAACCGATTGGTGAAGGCATCTCATACAACAGTATATACGCTCCACTTTCACTTGATAATAGGCAGCATATATACATAGGTTTGTTTGGCGGCTTACTGAGAATTAATTAGGCTAAATAATGAAGAAAAAAACCTGCTAAGTGCCTTTCTTAATAATATTGGGTATTGTTTTTCTGTAAGGTGGAGCAACGATGCCTTTTTCTGTAATAATTGCATTAATATACCGAGCAGGTGTTACATCAAATGCAGGGTTTCTTACCTTTATCCCCTGTGGAGCTATATATCTACCGTTAATAGTTAACACCTCTTTCTCAGGCCGTTCCTCTATAACGATCCTGTCCCCGGAAGATATGTCGGGATCAAAGGTTGAAGAGGGTGCAGCCACATAAAATGGTATATGATGTACCCTGGCAAGTACTGCTATACTATAAGTGCCAATTTTGTTAGCAACATCTCCATTTAATGCAATTCTATCAGCACCCACAATACATGCGTTTATTAATCCCTGCTTCATCATCCATCCAGCCATATTATCCGTAATAAGGGTTACATCAAAGCCATCCTGCTGTAGCTCCCATGCGGTAAGTCTTGCACCCTGCAGGAATGGCCTTGTTTCATCTGCAAATATCTTAATGTTTTTGCCTGCCTCTTTTGCTGCCCGAAGCACACCAAGTGCTGTACCATAACCTGCTGTTGCAAGTGCACCTGCATTACAATGTGTAAGGATTGTCCATCCATCTTTTATAAGCCTGGCACCATAAGCCCCCATCTTTTTATTTGCATCTATATCTTCATTGTATATGCTCAATGCCTCGTCATAGAGCTTGCTTGTAATAAACTCAGGCTCACCGCTTAGTGAGCGTGCTACAAAAAGCATTCTATTTATTGCCCAGGATAAATTGTATGCTGTGGGCCTTGCACTGATAAGATATTTTCCTATCCTCTCAAGCTCTGAAATGTACCTTTCTTTTATCTTTGTTTTTAAAGACCTCGCACCAAGCCATAAGCCAAATGCAGCAGTTACCCCTATCGCTGGTGCACCTCTAACAGCCATGTGTTTTATGACATCATACACATCCCTGTATGTTGTTACCTTTATATAATGTGTTTTCAGAGGTAAAAGTCTTTGATCAAGCAAAAGGATGTGATCCCTTTTTGGTATAAGTGTATAAAATGACATGGCTATTTAAATAACTGTTCTAAAGCCTTTTTGCCTTTGTTCTCTAACTCCTGAATAGACTTGTTTTGCTGGATAGCCTTGTTGTTTTGAAGTTCCTTGTTAAGCTGGTTATTAAGTTGCTGGATAACCTGCCTTTTTGCTGCCTCTTTTATCATTTTTTCATAAGCCTGCGCATCAAGTTTAAATACAGGTTTTCTTATATCACCCGTGAGTATGAATGGTATTTCTATCTCACCGTGTTCATTCTTTATAAGCTGTCCTGCTGTTCCTCCTACCCTGCTGGAGAGCGACCTGGAAATAATACCTGTGCCATGGTAATTAAGGTTTGAATCTAAATCAAAATAGCCATTCGCATTTACAGTAAGTTCATTACTTATGAGTTTTAGATCATTAGATGTTACCTTTCCATGATCAATTGCAGCAGTAAGCTTCATACTGCCAATCTTCGTTGTTCTCTGTGACCCTATACCTGCAAGCTTTGCGATACCTAAAAGATTGGATAACATGGAAAATGTATTTATCTCCCCGTTTGTCATCGTGATAATACCTTTACCGCATACTGTATGTTTTAGATCTTTAAAATTTCCGTTAAGAGCTACATCAGCACCGAGCCTGCCTGTCATGATATCCTTATAAGAGGTAAAGGTATTAAGCATATCACCAAGGTTTAATGAAGAAGCCTTAAGATTGAGGTCATACGGCTCTTCGCCATTCATTCCCACTGTTCCATTTGCGGATACCATACCGGAAAACAGGTCTATATTAAATCTATTGAGTATGATTGTTCCCTTTACAATTCTTGCCAGCATTATAAGGTTGCTAAATTGTGCCTTCTTTACAACACCCTTTTTAACATTAGCTGAAAGCATTATATCCGCTTTATCCAGTAAAGAAGGCTTTTCTCCTTGTTTTTGTGTAGCAGAGGTTTGTTTTGGTTGTTCTTCTTTTGTCTTTGAAGCTGGAGGCATAAGTTCATCCGCATTTATGTATGGGGACCAAATATTAAGCTTACCCTGGGGGGCTGAAAAATCATTGATTGCACCATTACCCATGATTTGAGATTCGCCAATTTGAATATCCATATATTTTACATTGACACTATTACGAGTAAACAGGGCATCCATGTTAAAGGATTTCAGGGGCTTTGGTAAAGAGTTGATGTTTGCAGATACATCCTTTATCTGCAGTCTACCGTGTACATTAAGTTCTTTTGTTTTCTTTAATGGACCGCTGGCGTCTGCTGATAAGATAAAAGAGCCATTTGCTTTATATGATTTTATCATAGGTACAACATCTTCCAGAGATGCTATCGGTATGGTGTTTGTATTGACACTTATTTCTCCATCCATATCGCCCTCTAAGGTTAGCTTTCCTGAAGCATCAGCAACCAGTTTATCCAGCACGAATTTTATGTCGTTTAATGTAAGCTTGTTACCGTTCTTTACAATATTGTATGAGAGGTTCATTGGCACGCCTGACTGTTTGATAAATGTTTTGTCGTAGTTTATCTTTGCACCGGATAAATCAATAACCCCATTTAATGTTATGGTATTGTTGATTGTATTCACATTGGTTTTTATAATACCGTTTCCACTAATATTTGTATTCGCAGGCAGTGATTTCTTTAGAGGGCTATAAAACTCAAGAAGGTTATCTATTGATAACTGTTTTGATAGGATTGTAAGGTTTATAGACTTTGTAACAAGATTGGTATTGCCTTTTACTCCAAGCTCAATCCCATCTGATTTAAATGTTATATTACGGATATCAAGAAGTTTGCCATCAGGAACGAACAGTAGCTCATTCAACACAGAAAATGGGGTTATTGTACCATTGGTTAAGGTAATACCCGAGAGGCTTATTTTTCCATTTATTGCTATGATATTAGCGGATCCTGATTTTAGACTTTCATCAACATCCAGGATACCCGCTGTTAACATTTTAGATTTTACACCAGCAAGCGATAATACATACGGTATATCAATATGCTTTAATGATATGCTTATATTGAGAGGTAGATGTTCAATAGAGATATGCTTGCCAGTGGGTCCGATGTAGCCATTTATATCAAGCCTTGCATCCTTTATATTATCAAGTGAAGCGCCAAGAGATAATCTGAATGCCTTATTAACATTAAATCCGTAGACCCCCATATCTATATGGGTTAAACCATATTTGTATTGCTTCCCGTCCTCAACATTGGTTATATTTATAATGCCATCGGATATCTCAAATTTATCAAGGTAAAATCCCTCTGGTATACCCTCAGATGGCTTTGTGGTCTCAGTTAACCTCTCCCCGGGTTTTTCTGATTGCTGTTTTAATATATCTGAAAAGTTATAAGTACCATCCGGGTATCTGATAATATTTATTTCAGGCTTTGATAGTATTATCTTACTGATGGATATCTTTTTCTTAAACAATGGCAGTAGCTTTACACCTACATCAATATCATTAACATGGACGAATGGTGTATTGGTGGGCTTTTTTTCTTCTATGGTAATACCCTTTAACTCCACACCAAGCCCTGTCAATATGGTTAATCTTAGGTGTTCAATGGAAACCTGCCTGCCTATCTTTTTACTTATAGGTGCTGTTATTTTAGGTATATACTTATCAAGGTTGATAAGAAATGGCAGAACAAGTAACACACCCAGGATAAATATAATTGTTATTACACTATAGACTAAAGCCTTTTTGTATTTCATATTTTCTCTCCATTTAACATCTTTCTTAATAGCTCGTTTACCACAGATGGATTTGCTTTACCTGCAGTTGCCTTCATTACCTGTCCAACAAAAAAACCAAAAACCTTTTCTTTACCAGCCCTGTACTGCTCAACCTCTTTCTGGTTTTTCGACATTACAGACGCTATAACCTCTTTTATTACGGATACATCAGAGATCTGTTCTAATCCAAGCTCTTTTATAATTGCTTCGGGTTCTTTGCCTGTAGAAACCATCTGTTCGTAAACAGTTTTTGCGATCTTTCCACTTATTGTACCTGCGTCTACAAACTTTAAAAGGTTTGCAGTTTGTTCAGGTGTAACTATGAAAGTCTTTATTCCTGTATCTATATCTTTTATAAATCTCAACATCTCACTCATGATCCAGTTACTAACCTGTTTTGGTTTGTTAAACAGCTTAACAACTTTCTCAAAATAGTCAGCAAGGTCCTTTGAAGCAGTAAGTACTTCTGCATCATAAGCAGGAAGGTTATATTCGGCAACAAACCGTTTTGCCTTTGCATCTGGTAGCTCTGGTATAGATGCACGCGCCTCTTCAAGAAGTTCATCGCTTATATCTAAAACAAGCAGGTCTGGTTCTGGGAAGTAGCGATAATCATGTGCCTCTTCTTTTGACCTCATTGACTTCGTTACGCCCTCTGTCTCATCCCATAACCTTGTCTCCTGGACAATGCTACCTCCATCATTTAATACCTCTATCTGTCTTTTTATCTCGTAATCAAGTGCTTTGTGAATAAATCTGAAGGAATTCATATTTTTAAGCTCTGTTTTTACACCAAGCTCTGTTGTTCCTTTAATTCTTACGGATACATTAGCATCACAACGAAGCGAGCCTTCTTCCATATTGCCATCACATATCCCGAGATAAAGCAGTATAGTTCTTAACTTTTTCAGGTATGCAACAGCCTCATCCGGGCTTGACATATCAGGTTCTGATACAATCTCAAGCAATGGTATGCCTGACCTGTTAAAATCAACAAAACTTGTCCCATCTTGATTATGCATCAGCTTACCTGCGTCTTCCTCTATGTGTATCCTGTTAAGTCTTATATTTTTGCTTGTACCATTAACCTGTATATTGATTATACCCTTTTTATTTATAGGCAACTCATACTGTGATATCTGGTATCCCTTTGGTAGATCTGGATAGAAGTAGTTTTTTCTTGCAAAAACACTTTTTCTTGACAGCTCACCATTTACTGCCATTGAAAGCATACAGGCATAAAGGACAACCTTTCTGTTAAGGACTGGCAGCACCCCTGGCATGCCAAGACATACAGGACAAACATTTATATTTGGCTTTAATGCAAAAACAGCAGAACAATTACAAAAAGTTTTTGTTGCTGTTTTCAACTGCGCATGTACCTCTAACCCTATTACAGCCTCGTATTCCATCTTTAAGCCTCTAATGTTTTTATGTGCATATTTGCATGTTTTTTGGATTAAATCAACTTAACCCAAAAATTGCATTTGCAAATGCCTGTCCTTATGAAAACGGTGTGAGAGAAGCCTTTGAAATGAGCGAAGGTGTATCCACCATTCATTTAAGTTCAAGAGTTCTGGAGTATAGAGTTAGTATGGAGTTTGATAAATCAAACCGCTACATGCTTACCTATTGCATTTTTTGGATTAACATTATACACCGTTACTTAAGGAGGCTTTGTGAAAGGGCTTATTGTATGGCTTTTGGTTGTGGGTTTGTTTTTTATCAGTGCAACCGGGTATGCGGAAGGGCATGAATTTAATAGGCAGTTTGATCCCATTATTATTGAGGGGTGTGACCTTGAACCTTTCATTGGCAAAAATATAAACAACATTAGGCTATACAGAGCAATTTTGAAGGATAATACGGTTGAGGCTCAGCCCATACCCTTTCAGATTGATGAAAGGGATAAACAAGGGGATTGGATCTTTAATTTTGATAAACATGGCAATCCCGTACCATTGAAAAGAACCACTTTAGCCACACAGGATCAACTTGTATTTATGGCAAAGGATGCTGGTGTAAAGGTTGAAACAGGTAAGCTAAAGCTTAACAAGGCTGATGTTATGGAAATACAGCTTACAGATCCTTTAAACAATGCTCATGGATATGTGTATCTTGCCTATTTTGATAGCAACCCTCCGCCTTTATCACCGGTACACTATGTGGAATATAATCCCATCAATGATAGGGTGAGTGCAAAACTATATGTGATGGGATTTTCAAAAAAGGCACCCATATCATACGATTACTATGCTGTACCAAAGTCAGCAGGCGGTGAAGGCATAAATATATTTGATAGATTTAAAATGAGGCTTGATATAGATACTTCTTTATTCAACATTCATAGAGACGAAGATGAATTTAAATCAAGGCTTGTTGGGTATATTCAAGGACCTGTAAGGGTTATAAGAAGGGTGGCGAATTCCATGTATATAGCCCTGGGCTTTCATTCACCTTCTGTTCTATCAGATAGCATCTACTATTACGACTTTTTTCAATTCCCCACTGTTGTTGATATACCCATAGATCTTCAAAGACTCTATATAGTAAAAAAAGCCAGGCTCGTTACAACAACAGACTTCAACCATAACGCAATTGGTATGTACTTCTACAATTCAAACAATCCTGAAGGCTTAGAGATTACGGGTAAAATGAGCAAGGCACAGGAGGATTTAAACAGATCACCGTATGATTGGGCTGTTGTTTCAGGTCCACAAGGCGCCTGGATGAACAGGGTTGTTATGGGTAAGGATGTGCCATTTACAAAAAGGCTTTATTTTGTAGACGATGTAACACAGCTTGATCCACCTGAAAATGAGCCCGGACAGATAGGTGAAACCGGTTATGACTTTGGAAATCTTATGAAGGCTAAAAAGGGTGTATATACCTTTACCTCATACATATATGTACCTGTAGGATACAAACCCGGGGATGAAAAACCATGGTTAAATATTATTGACCATCCTGTTAATTATGTGATTTACTACAATAACAAACCAGCAGGACATTAATAGTGTGCATTAAAAATATTGAAGTAACTTAAAAAAGATGTGTAAGACCTTAACTATACAAAGGAGGTACTATGAAAAAGGGTGGTAGAGTCCTTTTAGCAACCTTTTTGTTTTGTTTGACAGCTATAGTATCATGCACAAGCAGTAATAAAGGAACAAAGACATTTCCTAAAGGATTTTTATGGGGCGTATCTACAGCTGCTGAGCAGAGCGAGGGCGGCATTACAAACAATGACTGGTATATATGGGAGCAGATGGGCAAAACCCCTCCGGTAGGCCTTGCAGATAATTTCTATAACCTTTACGCACAGGATTTTACCAATGCACAGACAATGCATCTGAATGCATTCAGGCTTACCTTTGAGTGGTCAAGGATAGTGCCGAACAAGCCTGCAAATATCTATGCACCGTTAACAGAGTCTGATCCTGCTGTAGACATGACGGAGGTTACTCATTATAAGAATGTAATTAATTCTTTAGAGGCGCACGGATTGACGCCTGTGGTTACGCTTGTCCATTGGACGGTTCCGCAATGGGTGGATGACCCGGCAAATATTAAAGCAAATAATTATACACAGAGTACGACAAGTCTCGCCGGTTGGACCAATACCCTTACCGCTTATGCATTTGCCCAATATGCGGGCTTCATGGCACAGGAGTTTTCCACGACGGTAAAATACTGGGTTACGGAAAACGAGCCATTGCCTGACACGCTGAGCGGGTACATCATGGGTGTGTTTCCTCCGGGATTCAACAACCTCTCGGATCTTACCGCTGTAACCATGCCCAATTCTGCAAGTGTTGTTACCGTGGTAAAGAACATGATCATGGGGCATGCGCTCGCTTATCATGCCATACACGCGGTTGAACCCAATGCAATGGTGAGTATCGCGGAGAATTCCATCTTTGCAAGTGCAATACCCGGCAATGCCGCGTCAGCAGCAGCTGCAAAGGCATTTGACCATGCGTACAACCTTGCATTCCTCGATGCCGCAACAAGCGGTGTATTCGACAATGGCCTTACCGGCACAACAAACACGACATACTATCCCGAGTGGGCACACACACTTGATTATATTGGTGTAAATTATTACAGCAACGATTATGTTGTTCCTGCTCCTCCTGGCATCTTGGTACCAATAAATGCGATCCCATGTGATCAAACAATTAATGCTTATTTGCCCGGAGTGCTCATATCAATGGGTTGTCCATATACGACTGAGTCAAATGGGACAAAAGTACTACTTAATCCTTCTGAGACTCAGGGTCTAACAGATATACTTGTTGAATATGCACAGCGCTATCATTTACCAATGCTGATAACAGAGAATGGATATGGCGATGCAGACCCTGTTGGAAAGGCTAAATACATTGTTCAGAACATCCTTGCCGTTAAAAATGCAATTAACCAGGGCGCTGATATGCTGGGCTATATGTACTGGACAATGGACTATGATTATGAATGGACATCCGGCTATGCTCAGAACTTCGGACTGTTCTATGTGGATAATTTCACCAGTTGTACAAAGCCGTTCTGCGGTCTTGTGCCGAGCACAACGACGGATTTTACAAGAACACCTGTTCAGCCTGCGGTTGATGTTTATTCTGCAATAGCAGCGGCGAATGATGTGACCCAGACGATCCTGAACCAGTACGGGCAGTAATATGGTCACTCAATATAATACAAATGAGATAACTACAACGGCATTGCGAGGAAGTGAAACGACCGAAGCAATCTCACAACCTAATTGTCATTCCGTACTTGATGCGGAATCCCGAAAAACAAGACAAAAGAACTGGTTTCCTGCTTTCGCAGGAATGACAAATAATTGTTCGACTAAGTTAAGGGCGGGTTTACCCGGCCCCTCCAATATGCGAAAGATAGTATGGATGTTCGCCATTGTTGCAGTTCTCTGCCTGCCGCACCCGGCAATGGCAGTATCAATAGGTACGATGTCCGTAGGTCAGAAAACCGGGGATTTCTCCCTTGGATTTGGCATTGATTATAAGATGCGCCGGGTAACATCCTCCAGCAGCCCGGATGCAGACATGTCATCAAAGGGGTTTTCTATTCAGGCTCGCTACAATATTATAAGTTCATTAAGCATATACATTGATGGAGGATTTAATGATATATGGCTTTCAAACCCGGATTTCAAGGGTTATCTTGGAGGTTCTTATGGTGGAGGCATAAGACTGTCGCTTCCGGATCCACATAGGAGCAAATTTACTATCAATATCGCTGCTGATCTCAACAATACGCAAAGTGGAAACGGCATAAGAAATGCTAAAGACTTTGAATACAGTGGAGCGCTCTTTGTAGCATTCAAAAACTTGAACACCATTACCTACGGTGGTATTCAGGCTTCAAATGTAGACCTTTCATTCACAAATCCAAATGTTAGTTATGACTCAAAATACAACATAGGAGCTATATTTGGGTTAGACCAGATTATCGTACCAGGCTTGTTTTTTAATTTTGAGGTGCATGTTTTTGATGTCCAGTCCATTGAGGGTGGCATTGGATATACATTCTTTTAAAGGAGTAAAAAATGAAAATCTTTCTTGATACAGCAAACATACAAGAAATCAAAAGGGCTGTTGAAATTGGCTTGATAGATGGTATTACAACAAATCCAAGCCTGCTCTCTAAGGAGGGCAAAGAACCAATCTTGCAGTTAAAACAAATTGTTAAGCTTGTACAAGGACCTGTAAGCGCAGAGGTTGTTTCACCTGATGCACAAGGCATGGTTAAAGAAGCTATATCATTATCAAAACTTGGAAAGAATATAGTTATAAAGATTCCGATGTGTGAACAGGGGCTGGTTGCAGTAAGAAAACTAACGGATCAAGGCATAAAAACAAATGTTACACTCATTTTCTCTCCTTCTCAGGCTTTGCTTGCAGCAAAGGCAGGCGCAACCCATTGCTTTTTTGGTTAACCATCTTTTTGTTTTAAGCCTTTGTGACAAAGGGTTTATTGGCATTTAAACATATCTTTTTAATAACCCTTCTGCCTGATAAAACCGCTGTGGGTACTCCACCACCTGGTTCTACCCATTGTCCGGCAAGATAAAAGTTTTTTAATCCTTCAAGTGTTTTTGGAACAGGCGTTTTTAAAGTCTCTCCTGTCATTAACCAGCCCTCAAATGCCCCTTTATAGTTTCTTGTGTACCTGAAGAATGTGTAAGGTGTTGCAACATCTATCATTTCAACCTTTGTTTTTATGCCTGGATAGAAATCTTCAAGCTTATGCAGGACCTTTTGAGCAACATTGTTTTTTTCGTTGTAATAATCTTGTTCTTTATTTTTTCTTAGCTCCATCCAATAATCATATTCTGTTTCTATCTCTGCCTGAATAACGGTCTTGTCTCCGGGATTCATGACTTTGTCATAACTGTAATCGCGTACAAGCAACCTATCTATTTTGCCATGTCCTATTTCCAGTGGTTGTTTTAGGAAAAATACATTAACAGGTGGATAGCTTTTAATTGTACCTTTTACACCAAAACTTACCAGCATAAGCGGTGTAAACATCTTCCAGTGTTCAAACATGTGTTCAAACCTTTTATTTGTATACCTGCCATCAAGCATGTCATAAAGGGTGGAATGCAGATCAGCAGCAGATATGACAATATCAGCTCTATTAATAGAGCCATCTTTTAGTTTCACCCCAACAGCTGTATCATGTTCTACAAGTATTTTTTCTACACTGGAGTTATATCTGATCTTTCCGCCAAGCTGTTTGAATTTTTTTTCAATCGCCAGGGCAAATCTGAGAGAACCCCCTTCAACCATAGCAAGTTGATTGTTAAACAGGTACCCAAGCATAAGCATGGAAAACAGGGTTGTCATATCAGATAGAAACAGGTTAGAAATAATATCCTGTATCCATTTATTCTTAAACCTTTTTACATAATCTTTAAGAGACATGTTGTATTTAATAAAGTGTTTTATCATTTGTCCCTTATGCCATAATTCTGTTAGCTTGCCTGGTGTATTTTGTTTTTTATAGAAAGGGTCAGATAACTTTTGCAATTCAAACATTGTCATACATGCCTGGAAGAAATCCTCTATAGCATGTTTATCCTCAGGGGATATAGCAATTAATTGATTTTTCACCTTTTCGTAGTCTGAAGCAAGTTCAAATCTATTACCTGTTTCTTCATTTACAAAATTGATGTATGTTTTTACAGGTAAAAGATTTACAGTATCCACAATGCCAAGCTCCTTATACATTTCATAAAAGGCTACACCAGATTCTCTTCCGACAAGCCAGTGTATACAGCCGTCAATCATGTAATTGTTTGTCTTCCATGATGTACAAACACCCCCGGGTATTGCAGCATGCTCAAAAATCTGCACATCGTAGCCATTCATCAAGCCATATGTACCAGCAGAAAGTCCTGCTATACCACCACCAATAATAATTATGGATTCCTTTTTCATATAAACCTGCCTTTTAAGTTAAGTTTAACCCAAAAACAAAAAATGCAACAGGGAAGTTCGTTTGTGCTTTCAGAACACGCATATGCCGTAGAAGTCGCATTTATACGACGGTGTTTTTGCTTGATAAATCCAGTCGCCACAAGCTTCCTTATTTTCAAATGCATTTTTGGGTTAACCTTGATAAATGCATTTTAGAATTTAAAATCCACCCATATTTTATCCGTCAGTTTTATTGTATTCGTAGCACTAACATTTTTCAATTGCAATTTTTTAATTAGTTAGATAATGCATGTAAGGATTAGGGTAATCATGATTTCATTCATTATCGTTAACTATAATACAAAATCTTTACTAAAAAATCTTTTGATCTCTATAAATAAATTTTTTGATAAAGAAGAGGTCATAGTTGTTGACAATGCCTCATCGGACAATAGTGCGGAAATGGTAAGCCATGAGTTCCCGGATGTAAAACTTATAGCAAATAAGAAAAATGTTGGTTTTGCCAGTGCAAACAATCAGGCAATGGAAATTGCCCGTGGTGATGTGTTTGTCCTGATAAACAGTGATGCAGAGCTTATTGATGATAGCCTTAAAAGGGCGATATCTATTATAAAAACAAACAGGGATTACGGGCTCATTGGTTGTAAGTTGTTGAATAGTGATAAAAGCATTCAAATTTCTGTTGGCAGGTTTCCTGGTATTTGTTACGCCTTTTTGTCCAACACAGGATTGGGGTTATTGTTACCATCAGGGCTAAAGGGAAAGATGCTCGCAGGTAGATACCTTGATTATAATCAGCAATTAGAGGTGGATTGGGTTATGGGCGCATGTATGATTGTAAGAAGGGATGTTTATGTTGAAATAGGTGGACTCAATTCAGGGTATTTTATGTTTGGAGAGGATATGGAGTGGTGTTACAGGATAAAGAAGGCTGGTTATAAAATACTATATACTCCTTTCTCACAAATAATGCATTATTTTAACAAAAGTGCCAGCTCTAACCCCGAAAGACGCTATTATATGATGTACAAGAATTACTATTCGTTCTGTAATATGTACCTTGGTAAAACCAGAACAACTATTATAAGGATAATGAATATTTATGGCTTGTTGTTGAGATATGTGGCTTTTAAAGCAGGTTTGATTAAAACAAATGACCCTTTTCT
>Ga0078972_1006053_pt1 | contig 29449 bp, 20 predicted proteins | sample YelNatPaOPGAMG01_FD_67568 | JGI IMG/M metagenome (GOLD analysis project Ga0078972, IMG submission 67568) | Hot spring thermophilic microbial communities from Obsidian Pool, Yellowstone National Park, USA - OP-RAMG-01 (SPADES assembly) (version 2) | ecosystem: Environmental > Aquatic > Thermal... | reverse complement strand
TAAACCGGCCCACGCCGCGCCCGTAGCCTTGCCCGGCGACCCCTCCCGCCAGTAAGGCAAGATAAATATTGCGTCCGTTTTCTCCCCAGGCCCCGAACGTGCCTGCGGCCGCGTTCGCCGCCACGTCCTCCGTGGAGCGCCCCAGCCAGGCAAATTCCCAATCGTGAATGCTGCTCGCCCCATTGGTGGCTAGGTGCGTCAGCCAGCCCTGCTCCAGCAGGCGCTCGAGAATCAGGACGGCACCGTTCCGCAACAGATGGGCGCCGAAAATCAGTATTCGGCTGGCGGCATGGTCTCGGGCGGCATGGAGGTGTTGAGCCGCGCGGCGCACGGCGGCAGCCGCGGCCTCGTTTACGGGGCGAGGCGATGAAGCCGGATCGACGACGATTTCCTCGATGCGGCTCAGGCTCTTGCGCTGTGCCAGCGGCAGGACGCGCAAACGAGACCAATCCAGCGGTGGGGGAATTTGCTTCATGGTGCGATCAACAAATCCAGCAAAGCGTCCGTGTCCCGATAATCGGGAAGTACCACATCAGCCCCTACCCCTAAGAGTCGCTGACGTTTCCACTCGTCCATGCGGCCGGAACCATTGTTCGCCTCGTCGCTGGCCACGCCGACCGCCAACCCGCCGGCCTCTTTAGTGTTGGCGATTTCTACGTAGCCGTCTCCGAAAGCGAGGAGACAGGCGCCAGAGATGCGATTCTCCGTGAGGATGCGGTTGATAAGCAGTTTCTTCGAGAATTGCCGATAATCGTCCTGAGCGCCGTAAATCCGTCCAGGAAAATAGCGGGCAATGTCTAGCAAGGCCGCCTCATTCTGGACGCACGGCTCATCGGTGCCGCTGGCCAGATAGAGAGTCAGCCCCCGCTGCGTCAGCTTCTCCAGCAAATTCCGGGCGCCATAAACCAGGAAATCATCCGCCTTCCGCCGTCTACTGCGGAGTGCTTCGAGACGATCGCGGATGCGTTCCTCAAGGCGACGAAGATATTCGTGCTTGTACCAGAGTGGCTCGCGGGGGGTGCCGCCACGCTGGCGAATGCGCTCGGCCAACTGGATCATCTGATAAATGGTTTGTTTACCGTTGAGCCGCATGATGTCTTCCACAATCAGGCTGCGCGCTTCCGCCTCGGTTTCGTCGCCGCGGCGCGGCAGCATTTCCAGAAAGAACGACACCATCACTTCCGGCCAGCCTTGGCGAATCAGCGACAGCGTGCCGTCGAAATCGAACAATACATGGCTGATCTTCCGTGGTAACAAAGGATGTGAACAGAATTCTACTAAACCGACGAATCGAGGCATAGTCTTTGCCCTATGTTATCGTTAAGGGACCAAAAGTTATCGTAATGGCTCGCGCAAGCTGCCGCCGTGGTTTGAGGGGCAGTGATCCTCTGCGCGGCGTGGGCGGCCGATTGATTGGACTGCGAAAGTCTAGAGTATTGATTCTCCGACCCGCGCGCAACACGGCAAGCGGCCCAGACCGCTGTCTATTCCGTTTGCGCTGCGTGCGCGGCTCAGAGAACACTGCGGTCATTCAGGCAATCTCGTGCCACGCAAAGGGTGGTAGTGATTCTCTGCGCGGCGCGGAATTGTCAGAATGCGATTCCATTAGCCTTACAATAACTTAGCTTAACAGGAGCGACAAGGTAGGATGTGCCATTTTCCTCGCGTTAGCCATCCACCGAGAGGACAGACATGATTCGCTTCGCTTGCCCGCGTTGTAAATCTGTACTGAAAGCCCAGGATAAACTGGCCGGCTCGAAAGTCGCTTGCCCCAAGTGCCAACAACGTTTGCTGATCCCTACTCCGCCTCCAAACAAGACGGTCCTTGCTCCGCTTGTGGGGCATCAGCCCAACCCTAACCTCTCTCAATCCTTTTCGCCACGGCCTGAACCGCCGTTTGCGGAGGGGCGTTTGGACCCTTCGCCAGCTAATCCAGCCGCTCTGTCGCCCGATTCCTCGGCCCCGGTCCATTCACCGGATCGGCCCGTCATCTCGAATCGCTTCTGGCGATTCCGATTGCCTTCTTGCCGATTTTGGCTTGGGGTGATCGCAGTCCTACCGGCACTTGCCATCGCGAGCATATTTGCTCGCTTGCTCCTCACCGGCGGATACATCCGGCCTGCGGGACAAGTGGCGGAGAACCGGAGACATACCCGGTCAGAGGAAGAGGAGTTAGTCAAGGCGTTCATTCTGAACAATGCGGACAAGGATGCAGACAAAGTGAAATTCCTCACTTGGGGGCCGCATCTAAGCAAATCGGAGCTAGTCGATTGGGCTAAAGAGTCCGGCTTTGTCGAGTTGGCAGATTTATTCGATGTTCGCCTGAAACATGACGAGTTAAAAAGGTTCGAGGCATTCAGAAGCATCGTCCGCGTTCGATACGAAGGACCAGCGGACATAGTTTTCCAAGGACCATTTGGGATTTCGCAACTCTTTGACCCGTGGCTGTCACGCCACGCCAAAGAGGATCAGTTCACTCAAACGAATATACATGATAATTTGTTTATTGTTTATGCAAAGCTCGTAGACCTTCTCAGTAACGAAGGCAGCGAGGACTGGAAGCTGAAGGTCCGCAAAGAATTATCGAAACGTTTCCCGGCCCTCAAACCATGAGGGCGGCTCGCCACCATGTCAATCATCGCAGAGCAGTTATAGCTGGGCGGACTTCTCGCTTGAAGTAACGAGCTGTGCGCCATGCCTGATTTGACGCTATCGGCTCGCTTATTCATTTGGCTTCTTCCGCCCTTTCGGCTCGTGCGGCTGGGGGTTGCTCCTCTACGGGCACCTGCTTAAGCTGCTGACCGAACTAGAGAATGGCTTTATCGAAAAGGTGCGGAACTACTAACAAGCCAACACCTATGACAATTTTCTCACTGGTTCAAGGAGGAAATTGCCGATGGCAACTATAGATAGGTCATGGAAGACTTCAACCAACACACAACTGCTCGGTCAGAACGCATGTCGTCAAGCGAGCGGAAAGAATACAGTTTGGACCTCTTCGCGTAACCGTTCAGGCGGCAGATAGAAGTTTGGGGGCCGGGAGTCCTTCACGATGAGCGCACAAGGCTTCACAGAGGTACGTCAAGACGGGCCGGCTTTGCAAACGCAGTGTTTGCACTACGGTCAAGATGCGCGCGACGAAACGGCAACCCCCTTCGCTGCTGCTGCCCAAACAACCCTTCCGCCACAACACCGCCCTGAGCAATCTCCGCGACGCCGCGGCGGCTGACGCGATGGCAGCCGACCAAGTAGGCCAAGGTGGCGGGCGGCCAGGCGAGGCCCCAAACGATGCCGGCACACGTCGGCAGGGATGGCGGCGTGGGTCACGGCTTGACAGACAGGACAGGTGCGAGCGTGCCCTTGATATTCGGTGATCTGCGCGGCCAGGGGCGGCAGTTCCGCGACCGGATGCCAAGACGGTTCGGGGTCGTCCGGGCCTGCTTTTTGCGGCAGGGGATGGCCACAGCGTCGGCAGAGGGCCGGAACGAAGGGGATGATCTGGTGCAGACGTTCGGGCGGCAGCCGTCGTTGCAGGGTAGGCAGATGGCCGGGTTGGCCGCCGGGTTTTTTGCCGGAGGTTTTTTGACGACGGGCTTGGGCGCTTGGGGCGGATTGGCGGAGGGTGGCAGGGAGGAGTTGGAGGCGTTCTTACCTCGTTGTTCTTGGAGGCTACGGACACGCTCGGTGAGCGTGGCGAGTTGCTGCTGCAAGCGTGCGATGATCGCATCACGCTGCCGACATCCAGGGCAAGAGGACGCTTCCATGACCGTATTCTAGGAACCAAAGAGGCAAGCAGTTACCCCGAAAGGAAAAACCGGCTGAACGGTTACGTGTTTTGTCATTGGGATGCAAGCCTACGTCACCAGCCACTACAATAGTAGTGAATATTCGCAATCCCGAAGGGCGTTTCTCATGATCCGCGACCTTATCCTTGGCACTGCCGGCCATATCGACCACGGCAAAACGTCGCTTGTTAAGGCGCTGACCGGCATCGACTGCGATCGTTTGCCCGAAGAAAAGGCGCGCGGCATTACTATCGATATCGGTTTCGCCATCCTTGAACTGCCGCCGTACCGCCTCGGCATCGTCGATGTGCCCGGCCACGAACGCTTTATCAAGAACATGCTCGCCGGCGCCACCGGCATTGACCTGGCCCTTCTCGTCGTCGCCGCCGACGATTCGGTCATGCCGCAAACCCGCGAACACCTGGAAATCCTGGGGCTGCTCGGCCTCCGCCACGGCGTCATCGCGTTGACCAAGTGCGACCTTGTCGATGCGACCACGCGCGACGTGGTCGAGTTGGAAATCCGGGAATTGGTGCAGGGGACGTTTCTGGAGAACGCTCCGCTCATCGCTACCTCGGCGCACACAGGGCAGGGCATTGCCGAACTCAAGGCGGCCATTGCTCAGACGTGCCAGCACGTCGAAGCGCGCCGCGGCCAACAATGGTTTCGCCTGGCCATCGATCGCTCGTTCATCGTCCAGGGCCACGGTACAGTCGTAACAGGGTCCGTGACATCCGGTAGTCTGCGTGTGGGCGAAGAAGTGGAATGGCTGCCGCGCGGTCAGCGCGTGCGGGTGCGCTCGTTGCAGAACCACGATCGGAACGTTGAGGAAGTTCATCGCGGCCAACGGGCGGCGATCAATCTAGCCGGCGTTCATCACGACGAGGTGATGCGTGGTCAGGAATTGGCCACGCCAGGCTATCTGGCCCCGTCGCGCGTGATGACCGTTCGCTTGCACTGCCTGGCCGACGTGAAACGGCCCCTCAAACACCGCACGCCGGTGCGCTTCCACATCGGCACCGCCGAGATCATGGGTACAATCGCCTTGCTCGATGCTGACGCCCTCGCGCCGGGGCAATGGGGCTTGGCTCAGGTGTTTCTCGAGGAACCGGCCCTGGGTACATGGGGCCAACCGTTTGTGGTCCGCGAATCGTCAGCGACGCAGACGCTCGGCGGCGGCCAGGTATTGCAACCCGTGGCACGCAAAATTCGTCGGCGGCACTTGGACATGCTCGAACGTATCGAGCGGCTCTGGAGCGGCGATGCACGCGAGCGGGCCTTGACTGTGGCCTGGTTCGGTGGTTTCGGCGGCTTTACGGTGCCGGAATTGGTGCGCGGCGCCAATATCGGGCCGGATGAAGCGGAAGCGCTGATCGCCACACTAAAAGAGCAGGGCGAGTTGGTGGAAGTCCCCATCAGCGCGGCCCGGCGGCTGCTGCTGCACAAAGACATGGTGAGGGAATTGGAGGAACGCATCTTGACGGTCCTGGATAGGCTGCACGAGCAATTTCCCTTGATGTCCACCCATGATCGACAAAAAGTGCAATCGCAGCTCGATTATGTCGGCGACGACGCTTTGGTCCAGGCGACGGTGGAACGCTTGATCGCCAGCAAGAAACTGGTGGGCGACTTGCGCCGCATTGGCCGCGCCGACTTCAAACCGAAGTTGAGCGCCAACCTGCGCAGACTCAAGGACAAGTTGGTGGCGGCTTATCAGGCGGCGCGTTTCCAGCCGCCGGAGCCTTCGAGCTTCGCCGGTCTGGCTGGTGGCAACGCTGCCAACCTCAAGGATTTGTTCGAGGTCTGCATCGCTGAGGGAGATTTAGTCCATATTGCGGAGGACATTTATCTGCATGGAGACGTCGAAGCCGAAATGCGGCGCCTGGTGCGTGAAAAGCTCACCGAGGGCAAGGGACTAACCGTGGCGGAGATCCGCGACATGCTGGGCACGACGCGGAAATATGCCGTGCCGTTGTGCGAATATCTGGATCGCGTCGGCGTGACCCGGCGCGAGGGCGACGTGCGCGTGTTGGTCTAAATGGATGCATTCATGAGTGGCAATCTTTTTCGCCAACTCCCCTCCGTCAACGAGGTCTTGGCGCTAGAGGGGATACAGGAACTAGCGCGGGACCACGCCCGCGATTTGATCGTGGCTGCGGTACGGGCCGAGCTAACCGACCTTCGCGAGCAGATTCGCCAGGGTCTGGCCGTGGACGGCCAGAGCGCCGCGAAGGTGGTGGCGTCCCGAGTTGCGGATCGTCTGGGTCAGGAAATGCAGGCGAAGCTGCGGACGGTCATCAACGCCACCGGCATCATTCTGCACACGAATCTCGGCCGTTCGCCGCTTGCAGAAGGAGCGGCCCAAGCGGCCTATGAGGCAGCGCGCGGCTATCTCAATCTGGAAGTGGACCTCGACAGCGGCAAGCGTTCATCACGGCAGCTCGCCCTCCGCGAATGGCTGTGCCGGCTGACGGGAGCGGAATCGGCCACCGCCGTCAACAACAACGCGGCGGCCACTGTCATCGTGTTGCGAACCGTGGCCAGAGGCAAAGAAGTCGTCATCTCACGTGGCCAACTTATTGAGATCGGCGGCAGTTTTCGCATTCCTGACATCATGGGCGTTAGCGGCGCCATTCTCCGCGAGGTCGGCACCACCAACATCACACGCCTGAGCGATTACGAACAGGCCATCGGCCCCAACACCGGAGCACTGTTGCAAGTGCATACGAGCAATTATCGCATCTCCGGTTTCACCAAATCGGTGCCGTTGGCGGAGCTGGCGGCCCTGGGCAAGAAGTACGGTTTGCCGGTGATCGACGACATCGGCAGCGGAGCGCTGGTGGACTTGGCGCGTTTCGGCCTTCAGGGTGAGCCGATGGCGCGGGCAAGCATTGCAGCTGGCGCCGATCTGGTGTTGTTTAGCGGCGACAAACTGCTGGGCGGGCCTCAGGCCGGGATCATCGCCGGACGCAAAGAGTGGATACAAAAGATCGAAAAAGACCCTCTTATGCGCGCCTTCCGTTTGGACAAAATGACGCTGGCCGCCCTGGAAGCGACCCTGCGGTTGTATTTGCACGAAGAGCATGCCTTGCGCGAGGTGCCGGTGTTGCGCATGCTCGGCACGCCGCTGGAGGAATTGCGCCGGCGTGCCGAGGGACTGGCCGAACAGCTGCGCGGCCTCGCCGGCTTGGCTGCAGTGACGGCGACGGAAGACATCGCCTACGTCGGCGGTGGCTCGCTGCCGGACCAGGGCCTGAAATCGTGGGTTGTCGAGATCGAGGCCGACTCCCTCAGCGATGCCGAGTTGGCCCGGCGTCTGCGCTTGGGAACGCCTGCCGTCATGGCCCGGCTGCGTGGCGGCAAACTGGTGCTCGATGTCCGCACCATCTTCACCTATCAGGAAGGGCCGCTGATCGAGGCGGTGCGAAATGCCCTGCGGATTTAGTCGCCGACAAGCCGGCGGCGAACTGCTTCGACTTGTTGGGCGTCCCAGCGGGGTTGGGGGTCGCGCACCAGACGGGCCGCCAGCTCGACGCCTTTGTGGCTGCGCAACACCATCCAATGCGTACTGTTGAAGGGATAGGCCGGGATGCCTTGCTTCTGCAAATCGGGTGGATACTGCGAGCGGTTAGACACCACGCCGTCGCCGACGACCGAGCCGGTGCCCACGATGCAGGCGAACTCGATGTGCCGCGGAATTTCCTTGTCTAGCCGCTGCGACAGAATACGGCTGCGGACCGGCTTGGTCAACGAATCGAGGAAATCGAGCTGATTGGCCCGCACGGTCTGCCATTTGGCCCAGCTGGAGCCGGTGTTGGGGGCGCACACTTGAATCACCTTAGTTACGCCGCAATCGGGGTGGTCCTCGACAAACTGCCGGGCGATGACGCCGCCGGCGCTGTGGCCGATGAGCACAATCTCGCGGTAGCCATCCTGCCGAAGTTGCCGTATCGCCTGGGCCAACTGGGGGCAGTCGGCGATGTCATCGGCGCTGGCTGTCTGAGCATAGGCGAACGCGAACACGTCCGCTTCCTGAGCCAGCCGTTTGACCAGCAGGCTGTCAGGCCGTTGCCAAGCGTGCAGCTGCGCTCGACCGACGTTGGTTTTGCTGAAGGGATGAACAAACAAGCCGTGAATCAACACTACCGCTCGCCTGTTTGGTGAGGCGTTCCACCAATGCCGCTGCGACAGGACAGGGGCGACCGGGACAAACTGCGTCTCGATCGTTTCTGGAGAGGCGAACAAGAAGCATAGAATGGGCAAGGTCGTGTACATGACACCCTCCCGGATCTGCAAGCAAGCGGCATCCAGGCCCCCTGTAGCGCACGTTCGCGCCCGGAAGTCAAGTTCACTTGTCGTGAGGCGTTCTTGAGCCGATCGCAAAACCAGGTTTTCCCCTATTGCCGGAAGGCTCGGCAAAAAGCATTCTCTTGTTCCAGTGGGAAAAAAAGGTAATTTCGGCACGGTTTCACAGCGAGAGCAACTTTCGCTGCTTCAGCCGTCTGGACTTGAGTTGCCAGCGAAGCGGCCATAAGACAAAGTAGATGCTTGGACATAGTGTAGCCAATGAGAAGAAAGAGGAAGTCATGGGCGTACTCGCCGATTGGCAGATTCAGCGGGAGATTAAGATTGAGCCGTTCGCCGAAAGCGCGGTGCGTCCCGGCGTCATCTCCTACGGCCTGAGCAGCTACGGCTACGATGTGCGCATCGGCCGACGCTTCAAGGTCTTCACCAACGCACGCTGCGCCGTCGTTGATCCCAAGAACTTCGACCCGAACTCCTTTGTGGACATGGAAGGCGATTTTTGTCTGATTCCGCCGAACAGTTTCGCGCTCGCGGAGACCCTGGAATATTTAGAGATTCCCCGCGACATTCTCGGCATCTGCCTGGGAAAATCGACGTATGCGCGGTGCGGCATCATTTGCAACATAACGCCCTTGGAGCCGGAATGGCGCGGCAAGATCACGATCGAGATCAGCAACACCACACCGCTGCCGGCCAAGATTTATGCAGGCGAGGGCATCGCCCAGATCGTGTTCCTGCGAGCCGAGGCCGTTTGCCAAATCAGCTATGGCGACAAGCGCGGCAAGTACCAAGACCAGAAGGGGCTGACGCTGCCGTTCGTCCTCGGCGCCGAGCCGACCAGCTGAGGCCGCCTCAGCGGCTTCTTGTTCCCATACGGAGCGCAGGAACGAAGGTGAAAAAATTCTGTGTACAAGCGTCTACGTTTGCAGTAAACTTATACTCCACGGACTGACAACCGCTCCTCCGTCCGGTTTGCCTGAGAAACCAGCCCTCGACAGCCGGAAATGGTGGAGTGATTTTTTTCGTGATATTTCTCCATGCAAATCCCACGTCGCTATACCACGGCCGGGGGCGACCCTTTCGCCTCGTTCCCTTTCGTCAAGCGGACCTCGCGCATCGTCAACCCGGATGGGTCGGTGGTCTTCGAGATGAAAGACCTGCTGGCCCCGGAAGGCTGGTCGCAGGTAGCGGTGGATGTTCTGGCCCAGAAATATTTCCGCAAGGCCGGCGTACCACGGCACAGCCAGAAAGTACCCGAAGACGGCGTCCCGGAATGGCTCCAGCGCAGCGAACCGGTCGCAGCTGATCCGCGGGACGGCCACGAGACCGATGCGCGCCAGGTGTTTCATCGTCTGGCCGGCTGCTGGACGTATTGGGGTTGGAAGGGCGGCTATTTCTCGTCGGAGGCTGATGCCCGCGCCTTCTACGACGAGGTTTGTTACATGCTGGCGGCGCAGATGGCCGCGCCGAACTCGCCGCAGTGGTTCAACACCGGCCTGTTCTGGGCCTACGGCATCGACGGCCCCGCCCAGGGGCATTACCGCGTCGATCCGCAGACAAAGCAGGTGGTGCGCTCCACGTCGGCCTATGAGTATCCAGCGCCGCATGCGTGCTTACCCTACCATGCCCTCGTAACGACGCCGGCTGGCCCAATCCCCATCGGTGAGATCGTCGAGAAGAACCTGGTTGGCTTGCCGGTTTACGATATCAAGGGACTGACGCGCGTGGTAGCAGTCAAGCACAATGGTGTCAGAGCGGTCTATCGTGTTCGTTTGACCAACGGCAACTTCATTGAGGCGACAGCGGATCATCTCGTACTGGCCTGTCACGGTCATAAAGGACAGCAGCGTTGGTATGAAGTCGGCCAGCTAGAGCCGGGCATGCGGCTTATCCAGCGCACGGATACGACGGTCGAAGAGGAAGGCAACGCTCACACGGAGGCCGAGGCCGCTCTGGCCGGCTGGCTCCAAGGGGACGGCTTCGTAGGGCAGTATACCTATGGGACCAACCGAAGCCTCACCCTTGAAGCCATAACTATCGATGCAGACGAGCGAGCTTTTGTCGGCGGCCTCGTCGATCAACTCTTTGCGGAGGTTCATTCGCATGAGCGCAGCGTCATCAGCCGCAGTGCCATGCTCGACATCCGCCGCTTACGTCTCTACGGCGAACCGTTGCGTGACTTCGTAACTCGCTATGGCTTGCGGGATCGTCGCTTGGATATGCAGGTCCCTTATGCCGTGATGCGTGGCGGACGTAATGTTATGATTGCCTATCTGCGGGCGTTGTTCCAGGCCGATGGGTGTGTACGTATCCGCGAGGATCGGCAGAGCAGCGATATTGTTTTCGGGACCATTTCCCCGCGATTGGCGATTGGCGTTTCACAATTACTCTTCCATTTGGGTATATACAATCGCATTGTAACCTGCCGCGATTCACGCGCGGATCGGCAAGAGTATTATCAAGTGATCGTTTCTTGGAAAAGCGAGAAGGAAAAATTCGCTGAACAAATTGGGTTCGTCTCCGCCAACAAATGCGCCAAGCTCGCCGAAGCATTAACTTTCCCGGGACGAACTGTCGCTAAGTTGCGCGATGAGGTCATCGAAACCATTGAATACGTCGGTGAAGAGGACGTATACGACATTGAGACAGAGAGTCATACGTTCCTCACGAATAATATAGTGGTCCACAATTGCTTTATCCTCTCCATCCAGGATGATCTCGTAAATGAAGGCGGCATCATGGATTTCTGGGTGCGAGAGGCGCGCATCTTTAAGTACGGATCGGGCAGCGGCGCGAATTTCTCTTCGCTGCGCGGGGAAGGCGAGCCGTTGTCCGGCGGCGGCAAATCCAGCGGGTTGATGAGCTTCCTCAAGATCGGCGATCGGGCGGCGGGCGCTATCAAGTCGGGAGGCACAACGCGCCGGGCCGCCAAAATGGTCATCTTGGACCTCGATCATCCCGATATTGAAGAATTCATCAACTGGAAGATGGTCGAAGAGGCCAAAGTGGCGGCGCTGGTGGCCGGCTCGCGGCTGCTCAATCGCCATCTGAATGCTATCCTCAAGGCCTGCGCAAGTTGGCCCAACGCTGAGGAGCGGCTGGATCGCCAACGCAATCACCAGCTGCACAAGGCCGTCATCGAGGCTCGCGCCGCCCTGGTGCCGGTCAACTACATCGAGCGCGCCCTGCAATTGGCCGCCCAGGGCTTTACCTCCTTGACTATCGAGGAATACAACACCGACTGGAACTCGAAGGCGTACTTCACCGTTTCTGGCCAGAACAGCAACAATTCGGTACGCCTCAGCAACGAATTCATGGATGCGGTGCAGAAAGACGGGCCTTGGCGCCTGTACTGGCGCACGGAAAAAGAAAAAGCGCGGCGGGAAGGCCGGCCCCCCAAGCCCTGCAAGACGCTACGTGCCCGCCAGCTGTGGGAACAGATTGCTTTCGCCGCCTGGTCGTGCGCCGATCCAGGAGTGCAGTTCGACACTACCATCAATGAATGGCACACCTGTCCGGCGGACGGCCGTATCAATGCGTCGAACCCGTGCTCGGAATACATGTACCTCGATGACACGGCCTGCAACCTGGCCTCTCTTAATTTGCGCAAATTCTACGACGAGCAAACTGGCCATTTCGACGTAGATTCGTTCCGCCATGCCACACGCTTGTGGACGTTGATCCTCGAAATATCCGTATACATGGCCCAGTTCCCCAGCAAGGCGGTGGCCCAGAAATCCTACGATTATCGCACCCTGGGTCTGGGCTACGCCAACCTGGGATCGTTGCTCATGGTACAAGGGCTGCCCTACGATTCGCACGAGGGCCGGGCCTGGTGTGGCGCTATCACTGCCCTGATGCATGCGGTTGCCTACGCTACCTCAGCAGAAATGGCTGCCGAAGTCGGCCCGTTCCCCCGCTTTGAGGCCAACCGCGAGGCCATGCTGCGTGTCATCCGCAATCATCGCCGCGCTGCCTACAACGCTCCCCAGGAGGAGTACGAGGGGCTGACCATCACCCCGGTCGGCATCGATGCGCGTTTCTGCCCGGATTATCTGCTCAAGGCCGCCCAGCACGAATGCGATCGCATGCTGGAATTGGGCGAGAAATACGGCTATCGCAATGCACAGGTGACGTGCATCGCCCCTACGGGCACCATAGCCCTGGTCATGGATTGCGATACCACCGGCATTGAGCCGGACTTCGCCCTGGTGAAGTTCAAGAAACTGGCCGGCGGCGGCTACTTCAAAATCATCAACGAATCGATCCCCCCGGCGCTGCGGCGGCTCGGTTACACGCCGCGGCAGATCGAGGACATCGTTCGCTACTGCCGCGGGGCCGGTACGTTGCACGGCTGCCCGCACATCAACTTCGCCACGCTGCGGGCCAAGGGCTTCCCCGACGAAGTGCTCCAGCGCCTTGAAGCAATGATGCCCAGTGTTTTCGAGCTGCCTTTCGCTTTCAATCGTTGGACCGTCGGGGACGACGTGTTGATTGACAAGCTCGGCTTCAAAGCCGAACAGATCGAGGCCCCGAGCTTCGACCTGCTCACGGCCCTGGGCTTCAGTCAGGAGCAGATTGCCGAGGCCAACCGCTACGTGTGTGGCACCATGACCATTGAAGGGGCCCCGCACCTCGATCTCGAGCACCTGCCGGTTTTCGATTGCGCCAACAGGTGCGGCAAACTGGGTCAACGCTTCCTGTCGGCTGAGGCACACATCCGCATGATGGCCGCCGCCCAGCCGTTCATCTCCGGAGCGATCTCCAAAACCATCAATATGCCCCATACGGCAACCCTTGAAGATGTCAAAAGGGCGTATATGCTCAGTTGGCAGCTCATGGTCAAGGCCAACGCCCTCTATCGCGACGGCTCCAAGCTCAGCCAGCCGCTCAACACGGTGGCCGACGCCCCGGACCTGGAAGCGGAAACGGCAGAAGCTCGGCCGCAGGAGCCTAAAGCGGAACCCGTCCGTATCGCCGAGAAGGTCGTCTATCGCTATCTCGCCCACCGCCGCCGCTTGCCAGACCGTCGCGCCGGCTACACGCAGAAGGCCCGCATCGGCAATCACAAGGTGTACCTGCGCACGGGAGATTACGAAGACGGCACCCTCGGCGAAATTTTCTTGGACATGCACAAGGAAGGCGCGGCTTTCCGCAGCATGATGAACTGTTTTGCCATCGCCGTTTCCCTCGGCTTGCAGCACGGCGTCCCGCTGGAAGAGTTCGTCGATGCTTTCCTGTTTACGCGCTTCGAGCCGAACGGCGTGGTCCAGGGCAATCCGCACATCAAGATGACCACCTCGGTCATCGACTACATCTTCCGCGAATTGGCTATCACTTATCTTGGCCGGCATGATCTGGCCCAGGTTGAGGAGGAAGACCTGCGCGGCGATGCCATCCACCGGGAGCGCCACGAGCCGGATTTCGAGTCCGAGGAAGTGAAGGAGGAGCGCATCGTCGAGCCGCGGCCGATGAGCAAAGCATTTGCCACGCCGCGCAGCGGCCATCTGAAACCCCTGCGCCACAGCGGCCCAGCCACAACCAACGGACACAAAAACGGCACCCACGAGCAAACGATGGAAGAGAAGATTCGCTTGGCGCGCCTGAAAGGTTACGAAGGCGATCCGTGCAGCGAGTGCGGCCAGCTGACCCTGGTGCGCAGCGGCTCATGTTGCAAATGCGACACTTGCGGCGCCACGTCGGGATGCAGCTGAAGCTGCTCGCTAAAAAATCGCCCACAAAACTATTGACAGCCGGTTGTATCGATCGCATAAGAAATAAAGGGGAGGGCGATGTTCCCGACAAACCCGGCAACCGGCATGGTCCGCTTCAGTCAGTACTACCGACCCCCAGATGGGCTAGCCGGTGTTCCGAAAGGAGCGTTCGCCATGATTTATGGCGAGCCAGAGACGCCGCGGTTTCTGGCGGCGTTGCAGCGCCTCAAGCGTCAGCAGCGCAAGAAGGAGCGGCAAACCCGTCAGGCCAAGCAACGCGTCCGTGCTGCTCTGCGCAAAATGCGCCCTGGCTAGGTCACACGGGGCTCCTTGGTATGGTTGAGGAACACAGGATGACGTTTGCCGATCTCCTTAAGATAATCACCACCAAAAGGGCTGCGTTGCCGGGTGCCTTTGAGTCTGTGTGCCAAGAACTGGAAGACCGCATCTTTCGGATCGAGACCTCGTCTTTGGAAAAGTTGATCGCGGAGATCGGGGCCATTCCGGAGAGTATTGACCATGATTCGACCGCCGAAAAACTCTTCGCCAAAGCAGCCGACATTGTCCTAGCGAAGAGTTTGCAAGAGTTGGGGCTTCGTGCCACGGTCAACAAGGAACGCGCTGACTGCGCGGATGTAGTCGCAAAGAGCTATTTTCACGAATATTCGTTGGTCGGCGACGCGAAAGCGTTTCGCTTGAGCAGGACTGCCAAGAACCAGAAGGATTTCAAGGTCAAGTCTATGGCGGATTGGCGAGGCGACCACAATTACTCGGTGCTGGTATGTCCGTATTTTCAGTACCCCAAAAAGTCGAGTCAGATTTATGGGCAGGCGATCGATGACAATGTTTGCCTGTTGAGTTGGGAACAGCTGCTCTTCTTCATCCGTTCAGGCATCCGTGAATCGGCCAAGCTGAACCTTGCCTCGGTGTGGAACATCAGCGAATGGCTGACAAAGAAGGTTACAGTAAGCCAAAAGAACAAAAAAGACAATTTCCATCGACTGGGGAACCAACTGATTTGCGAACATTTGTCGCTTTCCTATAAAACCATGAAAGCCGAGTTGTTGACGTGTAAAGCTGCCACTATCGCCCGGGCTGAAAGTGAAATCGAATTTTGGACGAAGTATGAAAAGGGAGTCAAGCAGTATACTCGGGAGAAAGCCATTGCTGAACTGATCTCGGCTCTCAAAGTCCGTGAAAAGATCGCAGCAATTCAGAAGTATATCAAACAACTTCCCAAGGACGATAAGATCGGGTGATCCAAACATGATAGATACGGTCATACATGATGATTGCCTGAACGTCCTGCCCAAAATGGAGACGGCGTCGGTCCATCTCATTTTGAGCGACATTCCCTATGGCATTGGCATTGATGAGTGGGACGTCCTTCACCCCAACACGAATTCTGCTTTCTTAGGCTCAAGTCCTGCCCAACAGAAGGCAGGGGCCGTTTTTCAAAAACGAGGGAAACCGTTAAATGGTTGGTCAGCGGCCGACCGCGAAATTCCCTCACAGTATTACGAATGGTGCAAGACATGGACGAGCCAATGGCTCCGTGTGCTCAAGCCAGGTGGCTCCGCCATTATTTTTGCGGGGCGGCGTCTGGCGCATCGATGCATCGCCGCAATGGAAGACGTCGGTTTTACGTTCAAGGACATGCTAGCGTGGCTTCGTGAAACAGCGCCGCATCGCGCCCAACGAGTCAGTGTGATTTTTGAGCGACGCGGCGACGAAGATTCATCACGGCGATGGGAAGGCTGGCGCGTCGGCAACCTTCGGCCATTGTTTGAACCAATCTTGTGGTTCATGAAACCCTATGAGATCGGGGGGACCATTGCAGATAACATTCTCGAACATGAGATCGGGGCGTTTCATGAGAAGGCCTTTGTCAAGTATACCAAATCACCAGACAATGTTATCAAGGTCCAATCCGAAGCGAAAGAAGGCGGACTGCACCCAACACAGAAACCTGTGCGTCTGATGCAGGCACTTATCGAACTGACGACCAGTCGTGGCCATTTGGTCTTCGATCCTTTCTGCGGCAGTGGAACAACACTCGTAGCTGCCAAGATGCTGGAGCGGCATTATCTGGGCGTCGAGGTGAGGGAAGCATATTATCAGTTGACTGTAAAGAGGATTCGTGATTTGGAAACGGATCTCCAACAGAGCCTCTTCCCTGTCTTGCCCGACGCCTGACGGAAAGGTCTGGTCATGGTCTATCTCTCGCGCATCTACACGAAATCCGGTGATCGGGGTGATACCGGACTGGGCGACGGCACACGGGTTCCCAAGGACCATCCACGCGTCGTGGCCTACGGCAGCGTTGATGAGTTGAACGCCGTCCTCGGCCTACTCGTCAGCTCCTATCCGCAAGCATCCGAGATCGAGCTGATCCGCAGCATTCAGAATGATCTGTTCGATGTGGGCGCCGACTTGTGTTTGCCGCAGTCTGCTGATGAGAAACCCGGCGCCCATCTGCGTATTCGTCCTGAGCAAGTGGAGCGATTGGAGCAAGCCATCGATCGGCTGAACGTGAACCTGACTCCTCTGACGAGTTTTATTCTTCCCGGTGGACAAGGCGCGGCTGCTTGGTGCCATCTGGCACGCACCATCTGCCGTCGGGCCGAGCGCGAAGTGGTGACGCTGGCCCATAGCGAGACGGTCAATCCCCAGGTCATTGTTTATCTGAATCGCTTGTCGGATCTCCTCTTCGTGCTGGGGCGTGTCTACAACAATAACGGTCGCGATGACATCCTCTGGCAACCGGGCCAGACGCAACGGCCGAATCCTTGATCCTGGAACACAAAGAGAAAGCGATCTCCATGTTTACTCTCAGTGCCTTCGCCGACGAAATCTCACCGGATCCCCAAGAACAAATCGATGTGCTCCGTTCCTGCGGCGTCCGTCACATCGAATTGCGCTCGATCCTGAACACCAATGTCCTCGATCTGACCGACTTACAAGTGAGCGAGCTGAAATCGTTGCTCGATCGCCACGGCTTCCGCCTCAGCGCCATCGGCTCACCTATCGGCAAAGTCAAGATCGACCAACCCTTTGAACCGCACTTGAAGCGCTTCGAGCGGGCCATTGAGCTATGCAAAGTTTTTGCGACGCCGAACATCCGTATTTTCAGCTACTATAAGCCGGAGGGCGACGCTTGGACGCGCTGGCGCGACGAGGTCATGGCGCGGATGGCGGAGAAGACTCGCCGTGCCGAGAAAGCCGGCGTGCGTCTTCTGCACGAAAACGAGCACAACATCTACGGCGACGATCCGCACCGTGTTGTCGATTTGCTTCAGACCATCAACAGTCCGCACTTGCGTGCCGTTTACGATGCGGCCAATTACGTCTTTTGCGGCTACGATCCGTGGCAAGGCTGGCAAAGGACGAAGCCGTGGACGGTGCATTTCCACATCAAAGACTGGATCGCTGGTGAAAAGCACGGCTGTCTGGCCGGCGAAGGTCAGGGGCGCCTCCCGGAAGTCATCGCAGATGTAGCACAGACTTACGACGGCTTCGCTACGCTGGAACCGCATTTGCTGGGCGGCGGGCCGACCGGCGGCGTCACCGGGCCGGACTTGTTCCCCAAGGCCGTCGCCGCCTTTCGGAGTATCCTCGACCGCGCAGGGGCGAAATATCAGTAACCCCACTAGCCAGCACACTCGGGGCGCTGACGTAATCCTGCTCGCCTAGGTATGACGCAACCCGGCTCGCTTCCGACTAACGCTTTACGGTGATGAAAAATGGTTCGCCGCAATAAGTCCACTTCATGACAAAGTTGATCGAAATATGGGCCATGATCGGCACGAGCTGGTTTTCCACCGGCTTGGCATCTGGCGCCGCCCGGAACGTGAGATAACCCTGGGTCTGTTCGCCGGTCAGAAGCGTCCGACTCGCCTTGTCGTCGATACGGACGCCCGGCGGCAAGCTGCTTCCGTAAATCGTGTTCAGGTGTTGATAGACCGTATCGAGGGTGATGTTACCTTTAAAACCGGGGCGGCGCGAGAGAGTGACTTCGACGCGCTTCGATTCGCCCGGTTTGAGCGTGATAGATGTCGGGCGGATGGTAATAGATTGGAGATCGAGCGGATCGCCAATAGATAGGGTGTGCATATCGGCCGGATAATGAAAGCGTCCGCCGCCGGGCATGTAGATTTCCTGGAGTGGCCGGGCCGTCGCTTCGAGTTTTCCCTTGCCGTCTGGACGAGGAGCGGTGCCGAAGACGCGGAGGTTCACAGCCGTTTGTTGGGCGTCTGGGGCAGCTTGTACGATGATGCAGCCGTCCTGACCGTCGGCGAGAATACGACCACAGTGGGCCGTCACTCCGGCGGGTAAGCCCTCAACGCCTAGCTGAATCTCGCCGGCAAAACCGTCCTTGCGGATGGCTCGGACGAAGATAACACTCGCCAGACCGGGAGCGAGCAGCGTTTTGTCGGTGTCTATTTCCAGCTCAAAGTGCGGTTCGCTGCGAACAAGGGTGAGAAAATATACGAAGTCCTCGCCGCCGCGCCCGTGCAGATCGCAGACCTCAATGGTGTAACGCCCATCTGCTGGGGCCGCCCAGTATTCGATCCGTGAATCAGCATGAACATAGCGGTCGCGCGCATCGTCATTCTCAACCAGCACTTGCCCTTTGTCGTTGATGATGCGCACAAGCGAATCGAGGGCCGATTGGTACGGTCGAGCCGCGATGGCGATGGTGAAGTGCTCGCCCGCTTTGGCCTCAAAGCTATAGCGATCTACTCCATCCTCCTTAGCGATGCAACCACTGACGCCGCAAGGCACAGGGAGAAGCGGCGCAGCAGGGTTGCCACCGTGAGCGAGCGGAGCAGACGGCCCCCCTCCGGTCGCACTCCCGATGGGCAAGCGGCTGATCACGACCGGAACGACGTTGCTTTTATTGTTGCCGAGGGGAAGTGTGGTCCAGAGTAGACCGTCGGGCGTATGCGCCGGCACGGTCAGCGTAGCAAACGGCTCAGCGGGAAGGTTGTAGCCGATCAGACGCAAGCGTGTCGCATGGCCTGGCATCACACGCAGCGGCTGGACGCAGGTGATGAAGGGACGGTCGTTGATCTCGATGCAGTATTGCCAGAACGGGTTGCCGCCGTAGCGCGTATCGCGGATCTCCAGGTAATATTCGCCGGCGGTAGGGAAACGATAGTGCAAAAGCGGATCGCCAAAGAAGTAATTATCGTTGGACGCTAGCACACTGCCAGCGGCATTGCGCAAAGTGAGGATCGGATCGGCATGCTCCTGCAAATCGTGGATGCGGTCCTCCAGACGCTGGCAGCGCACATGGAACGTCAGGGCCGTTCCGGCTGCTACCTTGAATTTATAAAAGTCTACGTCTTCGCGTTTCTCGATGGCGCCACAGACGGTGGCCGGCAACGCAATTGGCTGGGCGGCTTGCAACGTATCATTATTGGCGGCCTCACGCACGATCGGGTCGCGCACCACCACGATTTGTCCCAAGGTGGATGCGCCCTGCGGTGTAGCCAGGCGCACATCGCGCACGCCCGGCAGCGCATCTGCTGCAACCTGGAAACGGACTTTGAGTGTGCTCACTTGTGGCTTCGCCGTGCCGGGCTTCGGTGGCTGCGGCGCATCCACCGTGGCGGTCACGCCTTCACCGGTAACGAACACCTTGTACGCTCCATACAAGTTGTAACGTGCCAGCACTTCGCACTCCGTAGTTTGTCCCGCCTGTACGGCCACGGGGCGTACACACATCACCATCGGATACGAAGTCTGGGCGCACAGAAACGGACCCCAAAGGCACAGAAAACCCAGAGCGAAAATACCCCGGATAAACAGCCGGCCTCCCCTCACCCAGGTTGTACGAATGTGAACCATTTCCCTCTCCTTCTGTGATTTTTTCTCTCTTTATACTCCGCAACGCTACGGTAGTCCCTTCGTGCGAGACCTAGCGCACGAAGAGAAAGTGCTTGGAGTTGAGGAGCGACCACAACAGGTCTTCATAGAACACCTTAGCGTTAGGCGCTTCGGCCAACTGCTGGCGCCAGATGGCCTGCTCGTGGTTGGTGGGTCGGCGACAGAGCGTGGCCAAATATAATTCGTTGACAATATCGTTGTGGGATTTCTTGGCCGCCAGCAGGCGGGCGATGCGGCCTGTGGGCGCGCTGATCTTGGCGGTCACGATGTCGCCGTTAAGGATGTGCAGCGCCTGGGCCAGGTTCGGTTCCGAGACGCGCTCGCACTCGCACACCCCTTGGCGGCGCGGCTTGCCGAAGGTAGTGAGGAAGTAATCGTTGTACTGAGCGTCCGGCAATTCGATGGCCCGCGTGCCCAGCGGCACTTTCTCGAACTTGGTGGGGACGCCCGTGGCCGCATCCACGGCATCGAGCAACGGCTCCGCTGCCAGCCGCTTCACGTTGTAATGGCTGTAGAAGCGGCTGTCCGCAGCATTGGATGGCAACGGCTGCGAATCGAGTTGATACAAACGCGAACGCATGATCGTCCGGAGCAGGTGCTTGACGTTGTAACCACTCTTGACAAAATCGGCCGCCAGGGCGTCCATAAGGGCGACGTTGCTCGGTGGATTGGTGGCGCGCAGGTCGTCGATCGGTTCGACCAGGCCGCGGCCCAACAGATAGGCCATGTAACGGTTGACGATGTTGCGGGCGAAATAGGGATTGTCCGGACGGGTCAGCCAATCAGCGAGCGCTTGGCGGCGGTCGCGGGTTTCGGCTGCGGGCTTGCCGTGCAGCGGTGTTGGTTTCATGATTTGCCCGGTACGTGGATGGCTGACTTCGCCGTTGGAACGCACCACGACCACCGTCTCTCGGCCGAAGATGCCGAACTCCTGACTGTTCTTGTTGCCTACTCGTGCGAAGAACGCCGCGAAACTGTAGTAATCCTCCTGCCCCAGCGTTTCGTAGGGGTGGTGATGGCACTTAGCGCACTGCAAACGAACCCCCAGGAAGATCTGCGAAGTCGCCTCGGCAAGGTCCTGCGGATTATTGGCGATCCGGAAATAATTGGCTGGCCCATTGCTGTAAATCGAGCCCCGCGCCGTCAGCAATTCGCGGACAAAGCGATCGAACGGCTTGTTGTCGCGGAACGAAGCCGTCAGCCAATTGTGCAGCGCCCACATGCCCTGCTCACCGAGAGCGCGACTGGTGGAACGGATCAGGTCGGCCCACTTCAAGGCCCAGTAGGCGGCATAGGCGTTGTTGTAGACGTCGCGGGTGGGATCACCTGTCAGCCCCAGTAGGGCATCGATGAGTTGGTTGCGCTTGTCGGGATCTTTGCTATCAAGGAAAGCCGCTGCCTGCTCGGGCGTCGGCAGCGTACCGATGGCGTCCAGATAGGCGCGGCGCAAGAACGTGGCATCATCGCACAAAGGCGAGGGAGAGATGCCAATCTCCCGGAACTTATCGGCAGCGAATTGATCGATGAAGTTGTTATTGCGCCATCCAGCCAGGTCCACCGAATCCGCGTAAGGAACCACAAATGTAGCGATTTCGGCCTGTTCCTCGAAGCGCACCAGGGCGACGCCTTGGCCACGGCCGACGGTAACAACTTGGCCAGTCGGCGACACGCTCAGGACGCCCTCGTCCATACTGCTGAACTGGGCCAGGGCAGTCACGTCGCGGGTCTGGCCGTTATCGTAGCGAGCCAACACTTGCAATTGCTGCGTGAAGCCGAGCGGGCCGACACGCCGAGACGGCCACAGACGCAGGGAAACGACTTTTGGCTCCTTCGCCGAAGGGGGGGGCGCCCCCATGCCAAGCCACTGCTCGAGGATCTGATAATCGACCGAGCCGGCTTGCAGACGTTGGCCGCCCTCGTGTGGCACGGCCCCGGTCGGCTTGCGCAACAGCAGGCTTGCCGAAGGGACGATCGTGTTGGCCCGCCGACCGAGGCTGTCACGGATAATCGCGCGATAATCGTCTTCGGGAGCGAAGCCGAACACAGATAGTTTAAAACCGCCCTTGCCATACTGGCTGGCATGACAAGCCCCGGCGTTGCAGCCCGCCTTGGCCAGTACCGGCATGACGTGTTCCTTAAAGCCGAGGGCTGGTTGGGCCGCCACGCCTTTGACAGTGACGGCCACCGTATGGGTGACATCACCCACGCTCACGGCAATCGTCGCCGAACCATTGCTCTGCGCCAGCAACAAGCCGCCGGCGTTGACAGAAACGATGCCCGGATCGGAAGAGACATAGCGGGCCTGATGCGTCAGGTCCGGCGAACGTTCGTTGATGACGCCGTTGGCCGCACGTTCCGTCACGACTAGTTGCGCGCGAGCAAAGTTGCCCTCAAGGACAACAGCAGCAGGTGTGATCTGGAAATCGGCGGCGGCATAGCTCACCGGAACGAAACAAGCGCAGAAGGCAACGGCGAAAGATACTCGCCACGAAGGCAAGGTATGCAGAGAGAACACGGGTTGGCCTCCTGAACAGCTGAAAGTAGGGGCCTGTAGGTACAGGCGGAAGGCAAGGGGCGAGGTAGGACTATAATCTAAGGATACCGAATTGCTGGCAGAATCGTCAAACAAAAAATGAAAACCGCGGCGCTGCGGGGAAGACGGAAGCTGGCGCCGCGGCCCGTCTCGCAAAACGAGAGGGAACAGGCCCCATTGGGCACACCCGGTCGACATACCGCTTGCTTGCGTTTTTGCCGACCGACCGCTAAGTTAACCTACGTGATTTCCCCGTGCCGGTCAGGAAGAATCCGCCATGACAAAGCAGTTGTTCGCTTGCCTGTTCGGGCTTGTTTTCCTGCCCTCCGCCGTTGCTGCGCCTCCTACGTTGAAGGAAGCGCGGCAACGCTGGCTGAGCGGCAATTACGGCGAAGCTCGCGAGCTGTTCGAGATGCTAGCCAGGGACGCCAAACAGCGGCCCGTTGCTATCGTTGGGCTTAGCCGGACGCTCGAAAGCACAGGTGAATACGACAAGGCGCTGGATGTCGTCGAAGCCGCCCTTAGAGACCATTCCCAGGATCCCGGCCTGCTCGCGCGGCGGGCAGAACTACTCTATCTGCGCGGCCGCTGGGACGAAGCCGAGAAAGCAGCCAACGCCGCCCTCGGTGCAAGCCCTCCCGTGGAGCATGGGACGGAGGGGAGCGCTTTCCTCGCGCGCTGGGTGCGGGCCCAGATTTACCGCGATCGCGGCGACATGAACAAAGCTGACGAAGAATGCAAATGGTTCGTCCGCACCTACGTAAAGCGCGATGAAAAAGACGATCCCATCAAAGGACCAGAGGAGTTGGTGCTGGTCGGCTTGGCCGGTGCTGAGCATGCACGCTGGCATAACCTGTCCGATCAGTTCCAGTTTATCCTCAATGAGGTGTACGCAGATGCCTTCAAGTACGATCCCCAGTACTGGCCGGCCGAGTATCAGGCCGGGATGCTTCTGCTGGAAAAATACAATAGGCCCGAAGCACTCAAGGCGTTTGATAACGCCTTAAAGGTCAATCCCAGTGCTGCCGAGGCCCTCACGGCCAAGGGCGTCCTCGCGCTATCGAAACTCGAAATCAAGGAAGCCGAGCGCTTCGCCGAACAAGCGCTGAACATCAACCCGAACCTGCCCGAAGCGCTGCGTCTGCGCGCCGATGTCCACCTGGCTTCGGAAGACGTAACAGCGGCGCTGAAAGAGTTGGAACAAGCCCGCAAGATCAATCCCCGCGACGAACGCACTCTCGGACGCATCGCTGCTTGCTTACAGATGCAGAAGAAGAAAGAGCAATTGGCCGTCCTGACCAAGGAAGTCGAGCGCTTCGACCCCAAGCCGGCCGCTTTTTACTTTGCAATGGGCGAACGGTTGGAGGAACGCCGCCATTACGAAGAGGCAGAGAAATGCTTCCAGAAAGCGGCCGAATTGCGGCCTCACGTGCCCGATGCGCTCAATAGTCTCGGCCAGTTGTACATGCGCATGGGGAGGGAACAAGAAGCGCGCGTCATCCTCGATCAAGCCTTCAAGGCCGATCCCTTCAACGTCCGTACCAAGAACCTCCTCAAGGTGCTCGATCACCTGAAAAAGTACGCGACGCTGAAGACCGATCATTTTCAAGTGCGCTATGATCCCCACAATGACGGCGTCCTCGCTCACTATATGGCCCCGTATCTGGAGAGGATCTACGCCGATCTGGCCGAGAAATTCCATTATCAGCCCCAAGGGCCGATCCTCATTGAAATCTTCACCACCCATCAGATGTTTAGCGGCCGCATCGTCGCCCTGCCGGACTTGCATACTGTCGGCGCCTGCACCGGCCGGATGTTCGCTATGGCCTCGCCCAACAGCCGTGATCTCGGCAAGCCGTTCAACTGGGGCCGTGTGCTCCGCCATGAAATGGTCCACATTTTCAATCTCGAACAGACTCATTATCTTGTGCCACACTGGCTGACGGAAGGATTGGCCGTCAACAATGAGGGGTTCCCTCCACCTTCCCATTGGAACGAATTGTTGCGCGAACGAATGCAATCCGGCAAACTGATGAACCTGGACAACATTGAATTGGGCTTCATTCGGCCGCGCGGGCAGGAAGAGTGGGACCTGGCGTATTGCCAGAGCCAACATTACGTCAATTACATCAAGGAGAAATATGGAGCGGCGGCCATCGGCGACATGCTGGCGGCCTATGGCGATGGACGGAACACCGCCGCGGCCATTCAGCGCGTGTGCAAGGTAGATACAGAGACATTTGAGAAAGGCTATCGGGCCTACCTCGACGAAGCGATCAAGCCGCTCCAGCGCGGCAAGCCGGCTCAAAAGAAACGGACGTTGGCTGAACTCAAGACGGCCTACGAGAAAGAGAACGACCTGGACGCTGGCGGCGAGTTGGCCATGTTGTATCTCAAACGCGACCGCATTTCGGCGCGGAAAATCGCTGAGGACGTGCTCGATCGCAAGAAAAACCATCCCAAGGCGCTCTATGTGCTGGCACGTCTGGAACGCTTGGCCGGCAACGTTAAGCGCGAGCGCACGCTGCTCGAAGAAGCGCTGAACAAGGACGATCCCGACCCGCTGATTCTGTCGGCGCTAGGGAAAATCTACTACGACGACCGCGAACTCGATAAAGCGGCGCAATTGTTCGAGCTGGGCCGCACCATCGAACCGTTCGAGCCGAGTTGGTTAAAGGAACTGGCGCGCGTCTATGCGCAGATGGACAACAAGGCCAAGCTGATCGGCGTGCTCAAGGATCTGGTCCCAACCGATCCCGATGAGCTGGAGATGCGTCTGCGCCTGACCCGTCTGCTGCTAGAAAGCGGCGACGCCGCCGAGGCAGAGAAATACGCCCGGCAAGCGATGGAGATCAATGTCCGCGGTAAGGAGGGTCAGGAGTTGTTGCTCCAGACACTGCAAGCGCAGAAAAAAGACGAGGAAGCGGACAAATTGCGACAGCTGTTCCAAGGCAAGGGATTCTAATGTTCGCCAACGGCGTTTGGGAAATCGCAAACCCCGCGGACGGGGGTGTGAACCCTCCGGTAGAGTTGGCGGACGGGGGGTGTGAACCCTCCGGTAGAGTTGGCGAGCGGGGGGTGTGAACCCTCCGGTAGAGTTGGCGAGCGGGGTGTGTTAACCCCCCGGTAGAACAACCGGGGGGTTAACACCCCCCGCTCGCCTTGATGTACGCAACCCCGCTCGCCCTCGATCTCCCCGCGCCCAGTATAGTTCGGCCATCCTCCCCTTGTCGAGTTTATCGCTTGTGCCCTACACTGATGGGCGGCGGATGTCGCGCTTGCTGAGAGCAGCGGCATGGTTTCTCTCTTCCTTAACTACTTCAATATTTTCGTGAACTTACAACAATTGCAGGACATCATTCGTAATACCTATGACGCCAAGGACCGGCGCCGCGGCGTCGAAGGCACGTTCATGTGGTTCATGGAAGAAGTCGGCGAATTAGCAGCGGCACTGCGAAACGGCAGCGCCGCCGAGCGTGCGGCTGAGTTCGCCGATGTGCTGGCTTGGCTGGCGACGCTGGCCAACATCGCTGGCGTCGATTTGACAGCAGCTGTGCAGGCCAAGTACGGCAGCGGCTGCCCCGGCTGCCATCGAAGCCCTTGTGTGTGCGACCAGATGGAGAAACCGTGAACTCACGAAGACGAATGGACGCCTCACCCCCAGCGACGAGGCGAGCAGCAAAGAAACTTTCGCGGGCGCTGCGGGTTGGCATGTTGTTGATGCTTTGTCTGGGAAGTGCCTCATCCTCCTGGAGTGCCGCACCGCCACGCATGGATGACAAAGGCATTCGCATCGGCCTGCGCGGTGGAGACAATGGGGCGCTGTCGCGCAACGGCGTCTGGACGCCTGTGATGATCCCGCTCCAGGCCGGCGCCGAAGATGTGCCGCGTGACCGTTATCGACTTGTCGTCGAAACCACCGACGGCGAAGCCGTGCCTTATCATTACACCGTCCCCGTGCCGGCCATCCCGGCCCACAGCTCGCAAGTCGTCTTCGCCTACGTCCGCCCCGGTAGTACCGGCGCGGCGTTCACCCTCACGTTGCAAACAACCGACGGCTCCGAAATACAGTCGATCAAGGAACTCAGCCGTGATCTCAGCAAAAAGGAAATCCTCGAACCGCGCGAGGTGTTGTACTTGGTCGTTGGCTCATCTCTGCACGGTCTGCAAATTGCGCCAAAGGTAGAAGCGGCTGGGCCGGCCCCGCCGTCGAACAACCAGGGCCAGGACGTTGCTATCCCCAGGGTCGCTTCCATCGAGAGCGTCGCCGACCTGCCCGACCGCTGGTTCGGATACGAAGGCGTAGATGTGGCTGTGATAACCACATCTAACGATACGTTTGTCGCCGAGCTTCTGGACATGGACAAAGCGCGTCGAGAGGCTGTGCTCGAGTGGGTGCAGCGTGGTGGTCGGCTGGTGTTGTCGGTGGGCCGCAATCAGCCTAGCGTGGCGAAGTGGCTGGAGAAAATGCCTCTGGTGGATGGTGTGTTTCGGAGCAAGCTCACGCGCCCTTCGTTGCCTAATCTTCAGATGTGGTGCGGCGCTGATCCACGACAGAAACAACCGCTTCGCAATGTCGAAATCACCTGCGTTCAGCCAGGGCCGAACATGCATGGCTTGGTTTACGAAGCCCCGGCGGCCGGCGACGTCCAGACAAGGCCGGTCCTCTGGCAGTCCAGTTGCGGCCTGGGCCGGGTGCTCCTTGTGGCTTTCGATCTCGATGCGCCGCCGTTCTCGACCTGGGACGGACAGAGCGCCTTCTGGAAGAAATTGCACGAGGAGATCGCGCCGCGCATTCCAGCCGGCGATGCCAACCTGTCTGCCGGCTCCCTTGTCGAAGACAGCGAATTGGCCGCTGACCTCAAACGTGAATTAGAGAGTTTCCAGGACGTGCCCGTTATCTCGTTCGGTTGGGTCGCTTTGCTCATCCTCTTTTACATCGCCTTGGTCGGCCCGCTCGATTACCTTCTGTTGAAGAAGGTCTTCAAACGCTTGGAGTTGACCTGGATCACCTTCCCGGTACTGGTGCTGCTCGTCAGCGTAGCTGCCTATGCGACGGCTTCTTACTTCAAGGGCGATGATTTGCGGATTAACAAGATCGATTTACTTGATATCGATTTGCACAGTCCTGGGCGAATCTACGGCCACAGCTGGTTCACGCTGTTCAGCCCGCGTGTTCGGAATTATACGATCGGCCTGGAACCGGCAGTGCCGCAATGGGGGGGGCGTTGGAAGGCCGACGATGCCGATGCGCCGGCGTCGCCGGTAACCGTGGCGGTGATGGATGGCCCCGGACCAGGGCCCAGCGGCGCTTTGCAGAGCTTGTTTCGCCGTCCCTACGAATATGCCGCCGATGCCAGCGGCCTCTTGCGTGTGCCTATCCCTATGTGGGCGACGCGCACGTTTACGGCTTCATGGCGTGTACCTTTGCAGGACGCCCCGCACAAGGACCACCCGCCTCCCTTCCAGGCCGAGCTGCGCATCAGCCGCGACGGTAAAGCGCTTAGCGGCGCTCTCACCAACCATCTGCCGGTAGAATTGCAGGGGGCTGTGTTGTTCTTCCAAGGCCAGTGGTATCTCCTGGGCGACCTGGCGCCCGGCGAAACACGTGAAGTTGCGCCACTATTCGAGCCGGATGTCAAACCGCACAGTTTGCAAGAATGGTTCACAGAAGGCAGGGTATTGCAAGCGCAGCCTGCGTGGTCTGCTTCTGGTTCCTATAAGGTGCTGCGCGCGCTTTTGTTCTACGGTGCGCCCGGCGGCGGACAACAACCCAACAGCGGCCTACGCTTGCTTGACGCGGGTTGGCGCGTCCTGCCGCTAGGCGAGGGACAACAGCGCCGCTATCGTGATGAGGCGATCCTGGTGGCCCGCACCCCACCGCGTAACGATCGTGCCGAGACAATCGCCCAAGAGGGTGTTTCGCCCACGTACCTATGGCTCGGCGAATTGCCCGACTCGCAGCTGCAACGCCCTGCTTTGTCAGGGTATCTGCAACAAGAAACTTATGTGCGTATCTATATACCTTTAGTCCGTAATTTATAGTCTAGCGACCTTGGCAAAGGCCCTGTCTGACATTGCCACAGACTACAGACTACGGACTACGGACTACGGACTACGAAAAATGATCGAAACGCGCGATTTGACCAAGATGTACGGCGAGCTGTACGCCCTCAATCGGCTGACGCTCAAGTTGGAGCGCGGCGATGTCTATGGCTTTATCGGACCCAATGGCGCCGGCAAAACGACAACCATGCGCATCCTGGCCACGCTCCTCAACCCCACCTGGGGCGAAGCAATGGTGTGCGGCTACTCGATTTACAACAATGCCAAAGAGATCCGCCGGCTGATCGGTTACATGCCCGACTTCTTCGGCGTCTACGACGACATGAAGGTTACAGAATATCTTGAGTTCTTTGCCGCCGCTTATCGTATTCAAGGCCCGGCGCGACGCCGCAAGGTCGATCAAGTGCTCGAATTGGTCGATCTGGGCTACAAACGCGATGCTCTGGTGACGAGCTTGTCGCGCGGCATGACGCAGCGCTTGGGGCTGGCCCGCGTGCTCTTGCATGAACCGCAGGTGCTGCTGCTCGATGAGCCGGCCAGCGGCCTCGATCCGCGTGCCCGCATCGAGATGCGCGGCCTACTCAAAGAACTGCGCAAGATGGGCAAGACCATCCTGGTTTCCAGTCACATCCTTCCGGAATTGGCGGACATCTGCAACAAAATCGGCATCATCGAGCGCGGCGTTTTACTCTTTGACGGCGACGTGCAATCGGCCATCCGCCAAGTCCGCCAACACACCGTTTTCTTAGTGGCGGTCGCTGACGGCAAGATCACACAGGCTCGCGCCTTACTGGAAACACATGCGGACGTCCTCAAAGTCGAACCGCACGCCGACAACGAGTGCCTGCGCGTCACGCTCAACGATAACGTACATGACGGCAGCTTCATCCCGGAACTGCTGCTGCAAAATAGGCTACGCTTGAAAATGTTTAAGGAAGAAGAAATCGACCTGGAAGACGTGTTTATGGGCATTACGAAAGGCATAACAAACTAAAACCAAGCAACTCCCGACCTCGACAGTACGGGACGCGGTAGAGATTGACACAAACAGGGGCGAGCGGGGGGGGGGGGGGGGCCCCCCCCCCCCCCCCCCCCCCCGCCCGCCGCCCCCCCCCCCCCCCCCCCCCCCCCCCCCCCCCCCCCCCCCCCCCCCC
>Ga0078972_1006052_pt1 | contig 29451 bp, 31 predicted proteins | sample YelNatPaOPGAMG01_FD_67568 | JGI IMG/M metagenome (GOLD analysis project Ga0078972, IMG submission 67568) | Hot spring thermophilic microbial communities from Obsidian Pool, Yellowstone National Park, USA - OP-RAMG-01 (SPADES assembly) (version 2) | ecosystem: Environmental > Aquatic > Thermal... | reverse complement strand
ATCAGAAATTTTACTTTCCTTAAAAACAAACAGCCCGCTTGATTTAGTAATACCGTATTTTTCTGCCTCAGCAAAAACCAAAGGTACAAAAAATATCCAAAAAAATAAAAAACCTAACCCTATTAAAAACCTTTTCATCTTATCTATCTCCTGTTATTTTCATTTACTTTTTTTAAAAAAATGGATTATCTTTTCTTATATATAAAAGTTTTAAACCTTCAGGAGTGTCTTTGAAGCAAAATTCAGAACTTCCTTTTAACTTTTTAAATACTCCGGAATTGTTAATCTCTTTTTTAAACCAGTGCAGTTTCACCAAAACTTTATCTTTATCTATTAAATAGGTATCTAAAATAAGATAAAGATTTAAAAATTTTACCGAGAGAAAATAGTTATCTAAATTAGAGATAAAAGTTAGGCGGTTCTCAAAATCATTATCTAAAATTTGGGAAAATTCCTGTGCATTTTCCTTCTCATAAGTTGCCTCGATTTGGGAAAGGACATGTTCAATAAAAAACTTTTCTATTTTAGTTTTGGGTTTAATTTTTGCTTCCAAGCCAGATGCAGAAAAAATAAGAAAAATTAAAAATATACTCAATTTCTTACAATACCAATACCTTAATTTGTTTTTAAGGTAAATGAGCAGAGTATTCATTATTATTTTCATTCGTTTCTGCAATAATATTGTCTTCATCTACCACCACCTTTCCTATAGGAGAAAACCCGTAACCATTATAATAACCTTGATGACTAATAGTTGTTTGTTTGCCGGGTGCAAGTGAAGAAATAGTTGTTGAATAGAATAAAACACTATTAGAATAAATTTTTACGGGAATATTATAAGCGGTTGTTGAACCATTGTTTCTAATAACAGCACTCAGTGTTGGTGGAATAAGTCCATCACTAGTAAGAGAGAGCGGCTCTAAATCTGCCTGCCCCAATAAAGTCGACCCAAATATGGTATTTCCTCTTAATCCTGTAATTAGCCAATTTACTCCTTCTTTTTCTAAGCGCATGGCGATATTTGCGGAATCGCTATAGGAATTACCTTCTCGGCCATCATATTTTCTTTCCCAATAAACATCCCAGATGGCACCGGTATAATCATCATTAAAAGTTCTGCGGTCAACTCTATATCTTAACCTGATATTTTTATAATTATAAAAATCATTTTGGATTGCTTCCTTAAATTTTATTCTGTCAGGATAATTTGATGAGAATAAATCAATAAATCTATCAATATTTTCCTGCTCATAATAAAGTTTCATCTTATCTAAAACTAATAAAACTGCATCGTCAGGTTTTTTCTTCTGATATATAATTTTTATATTGGGGTTAAAGGTGCGCGCTGCTCCGGATTCTTCAGTTAAAAGAAATTCCGGTCTTATATCTTCTTCACTTAAAGGTCGGTAATTATAAACAAAAAAATCGTTTTCTTTTTCCATCTCCTGCCAGGTTCTTCCTTTATCAAAAGAAATCTCTATTTTTTTAAAATTTTCTCTCTTAATACTAAAATTAATTTTTCCTGCAACTAAATCATCAAAAAATAGATTTAAATTCTGGCCTTCTTCTACTTCTTTCCCATTTACCTTTAAAGTTTGGGCAAAAACAAAATTGGGGATAATTAAAACAACCAAAAGAATAAAAATAACTTTTCTCATCATTTCCTCCTTCCTTTTTTTGATTACACAGATTAGTTTATGATTACACAGATTTTTAATTAAATTTAATTGTAAAAGGGATCTCTGAAAAACTCCCAAAAGGAGGTCAGAGACCTCTGATTACACAGATTATCTAAGATTACACAGATTTACCTGACGAGCTTTAATCTGTGTAATCTGTTTTTAATCTTTTAATCAGAGAGCTCTGTATATTTTTAGACTTTTCCAGAGCCCAATAAAAATGTCAAATAACTTACAGAAATTAAAATATAAATCGTTTAATCTGGCAACTTTTATTACCAAAATTAACCAATAAACCAGCATGAAGATTGGATACCTTCAAATAAGAAAGTAACTGACACTTAAATACTTCTGGGATAATACCAGTTAGCGCCTTAACTTCAATAACTACTTTGTCTTCTACAATTAAGTCTAACCTAAGAGAACCTACTTTTTTATCCTGAAAGAAAACATTAAATTCCTTTTCTGCCTGATATTTTAATCCTGATTCTTTAAGTGCTATTTTTAAAGCATTGCAGTATATGTTTTCATTAAAACCAGGACCTAATTTAGAATGAACTTTAAAACAACAGGCAATTATCTTCTCTGTTAGTTGATCTCTATTCCCCATCTGTGTAATCTACTTTTGTGATAGTTCTAAAAAACCCTTAAAAACTATATCAGAAACTTCTGATTACACCGATTACCTAAGATTACACAGATTTCTCCAAGAGGCTCTGTCTATTTTTAACTTTTTCAAAGCTCTCTGTGTAATCTGTTTCTACTAATAATCAGTGTAATCATTCTTATAATCTGTGTAATCATTTTCTCTAAAAACTATAACTTAACTTCCATCTTAATATTTTTTCCGCGTAGTTATTGTCTCCATCTACATATTTATAAGCTTTATGTTCATATGAAACATCAAATGAAAGATTATCTTTCAACTTCCTTGATATAGAAAAATAATATTGATTTGTATTTGAATCTGTGTCATTTAAATAATAATCATTATCAGAAAAAGAGACTTTTGCCTCAAATGTAAGTGTAGAAGGAAAACTTAATTTCAACCCCAAAGAAGTTGCTGTGGATAAATCTGCTTCTTTTACTTCTCTATAATAATCGTGATTTATATCCTGATTAAAACTCCAAGAAAATTTTACATCTTTTATATCAAAATCTCCATTTAAGCCAAAAGAATATATATCAGTATTTCTTTCTGAAGATGGATTTATCTTATCGAAAACAATTGCTTTAGAATATCCAAATGTAGAATAAAAAATTCTAAAATCCTTATTAATATTTAAACTGTGGGTATAGGTTTTGGAATTGGTGGATTTATCCGTAGAAAACCTTTTGCGCATATCTGAACCAAAATCCAAAGAAATATCTAAAGGAAGTCTTAAAGAAAACTTTCCGCCCGGATTAAGTTGCTTGGTAGTGGTAGTTTTGGTATTAGAAAGGTTATCTCTATCCGTATGTAAATAATGCGTAAATTTTATATTTAAAGGCATAAACCATAAACCATCAAAATTTAATGTTTCTAAATCCTGTGCGGAAAAACCTCCGGTAGTAGCAAAGTGGTTTCCCAGTCGGCTGTAGGTAGTAGTCAAGGCATAAATAGAACTATTAAAATCTAAAATATTTTTTAAAGCATAATCAGATTTAGTCTTTATATCATCTAATCTTGTATCGCTATCTGAAAAACTTCTGGCTATCTCTGATGAAAAAGTAAAATAATTATTAATAATATATTTTAAATCACTGCTAAATACATTCACTAATATAGGTGAACTCGAAGAACCAATATAAGCTTCGTCATCCTTTGCGCCACCATAATTAAAATTTAAAGATAGTTTACTATCAAAAAAATTATTTTCAAGACGTGTTCCCCAAACATACCTACGTATTGCTGAATCTTCGCAACGATTTTCCCATAAATCCTCCCACTTAGAAGTATCAAGTCCGGAAACAAAAATTAATCTTGTTTCTCCTTCGCTACCTAAAGAAAACTTCAATCCTTTTAATGCATTAGCTAAAGAATATTCTGAAAAATTAGAATAAAAATCTCCAGCAAGAATTTCTTTTATATCATCTTTTAGCCCTAAATACATTCTCTCAATACTAAATTGCTGCACATCTACTGTTCTATCATCAGTAGCGCGGTATTCAATATTGCCAAATAATTCATAACCTCTAAAAGGATTTTTAAAATCAATACTTCCCTCATAAAGATAATCTACATCATTATAAGGATAAAAAGAACGCTCTCTATTCCCATCTACACGGTAATAAACACCGCCAATACTTTGACTGGTATGGATTTCAGCAAAACTATAACTACATAAAAATAAAAATCCTAAAAGAAAAACAAAAAAACCTGTTTTCATTACTTCTCCTTTCTTTCTAATTTTTTAATAAATTGTAATTACTTATAATGTCATACAAAGGTTTAAGAAAATCCGGACAATTTTTAAGTTTATTTAAAGTCAAATCGAAATGTTTGATAAATGAAGAAAAATTGGTTTTGCACAAAAAAGCAAAATAATTTAAATTTCCTTCATTAACTTCAATTGTTTCCATATATTTTATTGGCATTAAGGAAAATAAAAGTAAAATAACAATTAATAATATAAATTTCTATTCATCTTTTAATTATCTTTTATTTTATAGCCAAAAGATAAAATTGTCAAATTTTATATAAAATATTTGTGATACAACAAAAGGTACTTAAATCTATCCCGAAACTAAATCTAAAAACTATTGGCAAAACACAGAGTAAAACGCATAAAAACTTAAAATTTAAATTAAATCCAAAATTTAAAACCAAAATCTTCATTACTAAAACAAAAATACCAAAAATTGTTTAGGCATTTAAAGATTGAGTTAGATATTTATTTGGAATTGGATATTGGAATTTAATCTGTTTATCTTTCTTATTTAGAAGAAAATATAAGACTTAATGCTTCTTCTCTTGTCTTTTGATTACTTCTGAAAACTCCCCTTACCACAGAAGTTGTTGTAATTGTTCCGGGTTTTTTTATACCCCTAATAGTCATACAAAGATGTTCTGCCTCTATTATAACCATAACACCTTTTGGTCTTAATTTTTTCATAATCACATCTGCTATCTCTGTGGTAAGACGTTCCTGAACTTGTAGGCGCTTGCATAATATATCAACAACCCTTGCAAGTTTACTTAATCCGGTTATTCTATTATCAGGGATATAAGCAACGTGGACTTTACCAATAAATGGTAATATATGGTGTTCACAAAATGAAAAAATTGGTATATCTTTTAAAAGTATAATTTCATCATGTTTTTGTTCTAAAATAACCTCTAATTCCTCTTCCGGATTTATGAATTGGCCACTAAAAATCTCTTCGCACATATCAGCAACCCTTCTTGGGGTTAGAGCTATATCTTTTCTATTTAAATCTATCTTTAAAGCCTCAAGAAAAAGTTTGACTGCCTTTTCTATCTTTTTTTTGTCCATAAAACCTCCTATTTCCCAATGCAAAAATTACTAAATATATTTTCTAAAACCTCCTCACATAAAACCTCACCTGTTATTTTACCAAACTCCTGAAATGCCTCTTTTAATAATAAATTAACAAAATCTATAGACTCTTTTCTGTCTATATATTTTAATGATTCATCTAAAATATCTTTTATTTTCTTCAAAATTTCTATCTGATAATTGCTTAAAAAAATTCCGTCTATTGGTTCTCTTTTATATATATTCTTAAACAAAACATCCTCTAATTTTTTTATACCAATATTTTTTAATGCACTTAAGTATACAATGGGTTTAAACTCTAAAGAATTTAACTGTATTTTTCTTTCTAAATCTATTTTATTTATAACTGTAATTATATTTTTATCCGGCATATTTTTTATTTTCTCAAAAAGAAAATAGTCATGCTCATCTAAAGGTTTTGAATTGTCTAAAACTAAAATAATAATATCTGCATTTTTAAGTATTTCGTCTGATTTTTTAATAGCCTTATTTGTAATTATATCTCTTGTATCTAAAAAACCCGCAGTATCATAAACTCTAAAAAGAACTCCATTTATATAAATAGTATCCTCAATCACATCTCTTGTGGTTGCGGGAATTTCGCTAACTATTGCCCTTTCTTCTCTTATTAGGCAATTAAAAAGGGTTGATTTTCCAACATTTGTCTTTCCGCATATAACACAATTTATTCCTTCCTTTAAAACTTTTGTTTTTTCTGTATCCTCTATGATTTTAACTATTTTTTCTTTTATATTTATTAAAGAATTCTTTATTTCTTTAAAAGATATATTTAATTCCTCTTCTTCAAAACTAATTAGCGCTTCTGTCTTTGAATATAGGTCTTTTAAATCTTCTCTTATATTTTTAAACTTCTCTGAAGCAAAACCTAAAAGTTGATTAATAGCGAAATCTAAAGATTTATCTGTTTTAGCATCTACTATATTCAAAATACTTTCCGCTTTAAGTAAATCTATCCTTCCGTTTATAAATGCTCTGTATGTGAACTCTCCGTTTTTTGCTAACCTTGCGCCTTTATTTAACAAAAGTTTTAAAATTTTATTCAAAACCAATATACCTCCATGAGAAGAAATCTCTACAACATCCTCTCTTGTATAAGAATAAGGCGCTTTCATTACACTTACTAAAACCTCATCTATCATTTTTTTATTATCTCTAATCCAACCATAATGTAGGGTATAAGTCTTTGATTCTTTTAAAGATTTTTTGTTTTTTGCAACAAAAATTTTATCAACTATATCAATTGCTTTTCTACCTGAAATCTTTATAACTCCTAAAGCAGATTTTGCTGCAAAGGTAGCAATTGCTGCTATGGTATCTTTTGTATTATAATCCTTAATTCTGTAAATATCTCTTTGCATCGCTAACAAGAAATAATGAACCACTTATAAGTATAAGATTATTTTTTTTATATATTTTTTTTGCAAGTTCTATTGCCTTTTTTAAATCTTTTTCTACTATTGTATTTAATTTAATATTTTTTAGTATCTCCTCTGGAGGAATTGATCTTGGATTGGAAAAGGTTGTCAAAATAATTTTTTGGGCATTAATTTTATTTAACATATTTTTTACATCTTTATCTTTAGAGGCTGCAAAAATTAAAATTATTTTTTTATTTGGGTAATAAAATTCAATATTTTCGCTTAATACAGAGAATGAACTTGGATTGTGCGCTACATCAAGAATTATAAGCGGATCTTTTTTAAATACCTCAAATCTACCTTCGATAAAACTTTCCATTAAACCATCTTTTATATTAAAATCAAAACTAAACCTATCTTTAATAATTAAAATAGACATAACAGCTAAAGAAGCATTCTCAATCTGGGCTTTACCTTTCATAAAAATTTTTAAATCTTTTAAGCAATATCCATTAAATCTAAAATCAAAAATACTAAAATCTTTTTTCATTCTAATGTTTTCTATAAAAAAATCTCTATTTAAAAGAAAAAACTTTGATTTTTTTTCTCTACATTTTTCTTTTAAAACCCTAAGCGCATCTTTACTCTGAATTGTAGAAACAGTTGGGGTATTCTTTTTTATAATTCCGGCTTTTTCATATGCTATTTCTTTTAATGTATAACCAAGTTTATCCATATGGTCATAGCCTATGTGAGTAATAATACTAACCAAAGGCAAAACCACATTTGTAGCGTCTAATCTGCCGCCTAAACCTGTCTCCAAAACTACAAAATCAACTTTTTTTTCTATAAAATATTTAAAACCTATTGCAGTATAAACCTCAAAAAATGACAACTTTCCAAACTTTTTTGTAAAACGTAGTCTTTCTAAAACAGGTTTTATTTCTTTAACTATCCTTATAACATCTTCTTCAGGGATAAGATATTTTTTATCTTTTTCTAATATCTGAATCCTTTCCCTAAAATCAAAAAAATGTGGCGAAGTGTATAAACCAACAGTAAAACCACTTTTAGCCAAAATATTTGCGCAATAAACAGCAGTGGAGCCTTTTCCTTTTGTTCCTGCGATATGAAAAACTCTTAAATCTTTATAATTTATATCTAAAGAGGAAAGTAAAAATTTTACCCTTTTTAATTTTAAGTTCTTTTTGTATTTAAAAAAAACCTTTTTTTCATAATTTATAAATGAATCTAAATATTTTTTTACTTGATTATAAGTATTCATTAAAAGAAAGGGGGAAATTAATGTCTGAAGTGTCTTATATTAGTAAAAACCATACTAATACCATATAAGTCACAAAGCTTAATAATATCTTCATCCTTTATTGAACCACCCGGTTGTATTATCGCAGATATCTTATGTTTTTTAGCTAATTTTATTGAATCTTCTTTTGGAAAAAAGCCATCAGATGCAAGGACAGATCCATTATAATTAATTTTTCTACTTAAAGCAATCTTTACTGAACCAACTCTTGAGGGTTGCCCGCCGCCTATACCTAAAGTTACATTATTTTTTGCCACCACTATAGCATTTGATTTCACATATTTTACGACCTTTAAGGCAAAAAACAAATCTTCCAATTCTCTTTTTGAGGGTTTTCTTTTTGTAGGAATTTTAAAACTATTTTTATCATAAAGTATATTGTCTCTGTCCTGTATAAGATAACCAAAACTTGTTGCCCTTATATCTTTAAAATCTGAAATTATTCTATTTATATCCATTTCCAAAACAATAAGATTTTTTTTAGAAGAAAACAATTTTAAAGCCTCTTTAGCAAAAGCAGGCGCAATAATACACTCCTTAAAACCGCTATCCAAAATAATCTTTGCAGTATCTTTATCCACTTTTCTATTTAAGGCAACAATACCACCAAAACTTGACAATGTATCTGTTAAATATGCCTTTTTATAAGCCAAAGATAATTTTTTATCAATAGCAGCTGAACATATAGATGCATGTTTTACTATTACTGCAGCGGGTTCTGAAAATTCCCTTAAAAGAGAAATCGCCGTATCTAAATCTAAAATATTGTTAAAAGAAATCTCTTTACCCTGTATTTGATTAAAACTTAAAATATCAGAATTTACTAATTTATATAAACTCGCCTTTTGATGCGGATTTTCTCCATATCTTAAATCCTTTATTTTTTCAAAATTAAAAGAAGTTAAATCTTTTTGGGCTAAAAAACCATAAATACAATTATCATATTCTTTGGTAAGATAAAAAACATCACAGGCAAGTTTTTTTAAAGTCTCGTCAGATAAAAATCCTTTATTTCTCTCCAACTCTTCAGCTATAGGGTTATATTGTGAAATAGAACTTATACATGCAACATTTTTAAAATTTTTAGCCGCAGCCCTTAAAAGCGCTGGACCTCCTATATCAATATATTCAAGCCTCTCATCAAAGGTTATATCTTCTCTTGCATCTGCAAATGGGTAAAAATTAACAACTACCATATCTATAGGTTCAATTTCCAAGTTTTTGATTTCTTCTATATGCAACGGGTGTTTTTTATTTGCCAAAATTCCACCAAAAATTTTTGGATGAAGAGTTTTTACTCTCCCTGATAGAATTTCCGGAAAAGAAGTAAAAGAAGACACATCTCTAACAGGGATGCCTGCTTTTCTTAATATAGATGCGGTTTTACCTGTAGATATTATCTCTATATTGAATTCTAAAAGTTTTTTTGAAAATTCTACAATCCCAACCTTATTCCATACACTTATTAAGGCTCTTTTTATCTTAAGCATTATATCTTAAATTTTATATTCAAGACATCTCCGTCTGAAACTATATAATCCCTATCTACTATTTTTAAAATACCTTTTATTTTAGCCTCTTCAAAATTATTAAATTTATCTAAATCTGCTACATTATAAATCTCTGCCCTAATAAATCCTCTTGCAAAATCACTGTGAATTTTGCCTGCAGCGTTAACTATATCTGTATTTTTTTTTATAAGATAAGCCTTAGATTCTTTTTTTCCTGCTGTATAGAAAAATATAGACAAACTTTTTTCAAATATTTCAGAAAATAAATCATCTAAATTTTCTTTAAAAAAAACAATTGGTTTTGTTGTTATAAATCCGTATTCTTTTATTGAATTAATTTCATCGTCGTTTAACTCTTCATTTAAAAATTTTCCACTATTTAATATATCAATTATTTTTAAAATTAAACCATCTTTTCCTTTTTGTCTTAAATTCTCTGCCTTCTCTAAATCTTCCAAAATAACATCCAATTTGTTATCTTCTTTTAAAACTATGCAATCACATGCTTCTTTTTTCTGATTTGTGAATTCAACATTATAAAAGGTTATCTTCTCTGAAGAAAACTTTTCAGACAATCTTTCTAATCTTTTATCTTTATATATTTTTTTACCAAGCAACTCTCCAATTTCTGTAAATATCTTCACTCTTCCTCCTGTTCTACTTTCCTATTTTTCTGCGCCTCTTTGATAATATTTTCTGCAATCCTCGCAGGAACTATTTCATAATGAGAAAAACTCATAGTATAACTTCCCCTTCCTCCTGTAACAGAACGTAAATCCGACGCATATTTAAACATCTCAGAAAGTGGTATCTGAGCTTTAACTATTTGGCCTTTACCTTTTGCTTCTACTCCTAAAACTCTTCCTCTTTTTGAATTTATATCTCCGGTAATCTGACCCATAAATTCATCAGGAGCACTTATCTCAACATTCATAATCGGCTCAATTAAAACACTCCCGGCTTCACTTAGAGCTTTTTTTATTGCCATAGAACCGGCTATCTGAAATGCTATATCAGAAGAATCCACCGGATGATAAGAACCATCATAAAGAATAACCTTTAAATCTACAACAGGGTATCCAGCGAGTAAACCTTCTTCTAAAGCTTTTCTAACACCTTTTTCAACGGATGGAATAAAATTTTTTGGTATAGCACCTCCAAATATCTTATCTACAAATTCAAATCCCTTTCCTCTCTCTAAAGGTTCAACCTCAATCCAAACATCTCCATATTGGCCACGACCACCTGTTTGTCTTTTGTATTTTCCCTGAACCTTAACAGATTTTGTAATTGTCTCTTTATAAGGAACTTTTGGAGTACCCAATTCTACATTTGCAGAATATCTTCTCTTCATCCTATCAATAATAACATTAAGATGAAGTTCGCCCATGCCTGAAATTAAAAGTTCATTTGTCTGCGGTTCTCTTGAAACTGTAAAGGTTTTATCTTCACTTGTGAGCCTTGACAAAGCTACAGAAATCTTATCCTCGTCTTGTCTTGTCTTTGGTTTTACAGAAGCAGAATAAGATGAAGGCGGAAACTCAATAGCCGGAAATTTAAAAGAATTTGTGTTAGAAGAAAGAGTATCTTCTGTCGATGTATTTTTTAATTTTGCAACAGCACCAATTTCACCTGCAAATATAGAATCTTTTTGTATCTGTTGCTTCCCTTGTAAAATATAAATCTGACTTATCTTTTCCTTCTCTTTTTTTGTAATATTGTAAACTTCACTATTGGGTAAAAGCTTTCCACAAAAAACTCTAAAAATATTTAACTGTCCAACAAACGGATCTATTATAGTTTTAAAAACAAATGCTAAAAATTCTTTATTTGGATCCATTTTTATTTCAACTAATTCATTTGTTTTTATATCAATGGCTTTTTTTGGTAAACTTTCAAAAGGTGAAGGCATAATTTCAATTATCACTTTAATTAAATTTTCAATCCCAAGAGTAGTAGTAGCAACGCAGGGTAAAATTGGAAAAATCAAAGAATTTATTATGGCTTTTTTTAATGCAATATTTAATTCTGTTTCTTCGATTTGACCTTTTTCTAAATATCTTTCTAACAACTTATCATCAGTTTCTACTACAGCGTCTACAATCCCGCTATAAAAATTACTATCTTTTCTGTTTAAAACATCAACAATTTTACCATCTTCAAAGAAAGCAAAAGGAACTGCTTTTTTTGTAAAAATATTTTGAATTTCCAAAACAACCTTATTAAAATCTGTATTTTCTTTATCCAACTTATTAACTAAAAAAATACAAGGTAGATTTTCTTTTCTTAAAATTTCCCAAGCTTTTTCTGTCCCCACCTCAATACCATTAGCAGCGTCAATAACTATAATCCCGAAATCTGCAGCCTTTGAGGCTGAAATTAATTCACCTATAAAATCTAAATAACCCGGCGTATCAATAAATTGCAAAAAATTATCTTGATATTGGGCATGCAAAACCGACATATTAACAGAACTTTTTCTTTCTTTCTCATCTTCTTCATAATCACTTACAGTATTGCCTTCCTCTACCTTTCCTAATCTGCTTACAGCTCCACACTTAAACAAAATAGCCTCTGAAACAGAGGTTTTTCCTGATTGTGCATGGCCGGCTAAAAGAAAAACTCTTTTTTTGCTTTCCTGCATAATAAACCCCCATTTAGATTTTTATATTATATTAAAAATAAATAAAATAGTCAAATAAATCTATTATTTAGCATAATCAACAGCCCGTGTTTCTCTAATCACTGTAATTTTTATATTTCCCGGATAATCCATCTCTTGTTCAATCCTTTTTCTAATATCATAAGCCAAAAGAGGTAAACCTTCATCCTTTATTTTATTTGACTGGACAATTATCCTTATCTCTCTACCGGCTTGTATAGCATAACTTTTATCTACACCATCGAATGAATTTGCAATATTCTCAAGTTGAGCCAATCTTTTAATATAGGTCTCAAGAGTTTCACGTCTTGCCCCCGGTCTTGAGGCAGATATGGCATCGCTTACAGCACATATTAAACTGTATATATGTTTAAATTCCACTTCCTCATGGTGGGATTCTATAGCATTTATAACTATTTCATTTTCTTGATATTTTCTTACAAGTTCTGCTCCTATTTTCGAATGCGTCCCTTCAACTTGATGGTCAACAGCCTTGCCTATATCGTGTAATAAACCTATCCTTTTTGCCAAGGCTCCATCGAGTTTTAACTCAGAAGCAATAATACCCATAATAAAAGCAACCTCTTTTGAATGTTGCAAAGCATTTTGACCATAACTTGTTCTATATTTAAGTTTTCCTAAAAGTTTTATTATCTCCGGATGGAAATTATGTATCCCAACTTCAAAGGCTACGCGTTTACCCTCTTCTACCAATTGTTTATCAAACTCAACCCTTGTTTTTTCTATTATCTCTTCAATTCTAGCCGGATGAATCCTGCCATCCTGAATTAATTTCTCAAGAGATAACCTTGCCACCTCTCTTCTGATAGGATCAAAACTTGATATATTAACAGCCTCAGGAGTATCATCTATTAATAAATCTACGCCGGTCATAAGTTCAAAAGTTCTTATATTTCTACCTTCTCTACCTATAATTCTTCCTTTTATCTCATCATTAGGAAGCGGAACAACTGTAACTGTAGTTTCCGATGTAGTCTCTATACTACACCTTTGGATTGCCAAAGAAACTATATCTTTAGCCTTAGCCTCAGCCTCCTCTTTTATCTCATCTTCCATTTGTTTAATTAACCTTGACTTTTCCGATTTCAACTCCTCTTCATATCTTTTAAGTAAAAGTTCTCTTGCTTCCTGCGGCGTTAAAAAAGATATCTTTTTTAATTTTTCTTTCTCTTCATCTATGAGTTGCTGCAGAAGCAAATCTTTTTTTTCTAATTCTTGCTGCATATTTTTTATATTAACCTGCAATTCATTTAATTGCTGTTCTTTTTTTTCAATAAAATCCAATCTTTTTTCTAAATTTTCTTCTCTCTGAATTAATCTCTTCTCTATCTGAAATAAATCTTCTTTCTTTGAAGAGTATTGTTTCTCAAAATCAACTCTTAATTTATACAATAGTTCTTTTGCATCTAAATCTGCTTTCCTTAATATTTCATCTGCTTTTATTTTTGCATCTTTTAATAGCTTTTCAGCAGATTCTTTTTCCTTTTTAATTTTATTTTTTTCTAAAATCTTTATAAATATAGCACCAAATGATATTCCAAAAATAAAAGTCAATATAGAAGCTATTATCATAACCCCTCCTTTCTCCTAAATGTAGTTTAAACCCCTTAGATTAAAAATCTCTCGGTGGCTATTAATGAAACCTTTTGATCCAAATCGGTATGAATTGGGAGGCTTTCAAGAACTTGGAAATCAAATGCTAAACCAATCTTTACTGTGTTCTTGTTAATTTTTTTTAAAAACCTATCATAAAACCCCTTACCCCTTCCAAGTCTATTCTTTTTATAATCAAAAGCTATAGCCGGAGTAAGGATAATATCAATATCTTTTACACTTATCATCCTGCTTTTTTTAGGATCAGGTTGTCTTATACCAAAAGGTCCCAAAATGCAATCGTTAAAATCTTTAATCTCAAAAGGATATAAATCATTTTTCTTTAAATCTATAACCGGTAAACATATCCTTTTATTTTGGCTTAAAGCCCCCTTCATCATACCAAGAATGTCCACCTCACCCTTAATTGGGTAATAACCCATAATGATCTTTGAATTTTTATATATGGGCAAACTACACAAGTTATCTTTTATCCTATTACTTCTAATTAAAATCTCTTTTTCTGTCAAAGAAAAAACTTTCTTTAATAATATTTTTCTTATCTTCTCTTTCTCTGTGTTTAATTTCATATTATACCATTAAAATATATTTTTTTAAATATTTTTTTAACAAATTAAAAGCCTTCGCTCTATGACTTATTTTATTTTTTACACCTAAAGGTAATTCTGCAAAGGTCTTCTTAAATTTCGGTAAATAAAAAACAGGATCATATCCAAAACCGTTATCGCCCTTTATCTTTTCTGAAATAAAACCCCTTACTGAACCTTCAAAACTTTTTATTAATTTAGCATTTCTTGCTAAAACTACACTACAAATAAATTTTGCACCCCTGTCTTTAAATTTAACACCCTCTAATTCTCTCAACAATTTTAAATTGTTTTTTAAATAAGTTGTATTTTTGCCGGCATACCTTTTTGAATATACACCGGGTCTAGGGTAGATATAATCAACAACCAGTCCGGAATCTTCCCCAACAACTAAATCGTCTTTATAAACTTTTGATATAGTTATAGCTTTCTTTAAGGCGTTTTCAAAAAATGTTTTTTTATCTTCTCTTATATTAAACTTTTTATCTAAATCTTTTAAACACAATATTTCTAATTTAAGAGAAGAAAGTATTTTTCTAATCTCTCTAAATTTATCTTTATTGTTTGTTGCGATTATCAAGCGCATAATTAAAATATATCTTTAAGTATATTTTTTTCTAAATCAATAATCTTGTATATTCCCTTTTTAGCCAATTCAATCATAGATTGTAAATCTTTCTCCGAAAATGAGAAATGTTCTCCTGTCCCCTGTATCTCAACAAACTCTCCATTGCCTTTCATTACAATATTCATATCAACATCTGCATTTGAATCTTCTTCAAAATTTAAATCTAATATATAATTTCCTTTATATAATCCAACGCTTATAGCACCTAAAAAATCTGTTATACAAAATTTTAAAATAGTTTTGCTCTCATATAACTTATAAAGACAATCTGTTAAAGAAATAAAACCACCAATAATAGAAGCCACTCTTGTCCCGCCATCTGCCTGCACTACATCACAGTCTATAAAAATAGTTCTTTCACCTAAATTTTTTAGGTCTACAACGCTCCTTAAAGCCCTGCCAATTAGTCTTTGTATTTCAAAATTTCTACCAGAATTTTTATCTCTCTGAACCCTAATATGAGTAGAACGAGGGAGCATTCCGTATTCTGCAGTTACCCAGCCTGTGTTTGTGTTTTTTAAAAATAACGGCACATTTTTATCCAAAGTAGCACTACAAACTACTTTTGTATTTCCCATCTTAATAAAACAAGAACCTTCTGCATATTTTAAATAATTTCTTTCAATCTCAATATTCCTTAACTCGTCAAATGCTCTTCCATCAGGTCTTTTCATTTTAAATTTTGTATTAGTTTGTTTAAACTATATTTGTTATTATACAAAATTTTTTATTACAAATCCAAATATAAAAATCCCAAATGCCAAGCACTAAATAAACAGATTAACAGATTAGATTTAAATTGCATAGATTTTTTAAATTTAATTTAATCCGGGTGATCATATTTATAAAGTTGGGTCCACAATAATCAATAAATACTATTTCCAAAAACATCAATACCTACTATTAATGGAAAATCTTTTACTTTAAGTTCATATATTGCCTCTGGACCTAACTCTTTAAAACAAATCAATCTGTTTGAAATAACTTTTTTTGAAAGTAAGGCTCCACAACCACTTGGAGCAACAAAATAAATTGCTTTATACCTTTTAATTAAATCTATTACAAATTGCTCTCTTTTTCCTTTTCCAATCATTGCCAGTAGACCTTTTTTTAAAAGAGGCTCAACAAAAATATCCATTCTTCCTGAGGTGGTTGGTCCACAAGAACCTATAACTTTTCCTTTCGGAGTATGAGTAGGGCCGCAATAATAAATAATTTTGTTTTTTAAATCTATTGGCAATTTTTTATTTTTACTTATTAAATCAACCAATTTTTTATGAGCCCTGTCCCTTGCTGTGTATATAAAACCTGAAAATAAAATCTCATCTTTTGCTTTAAGATTAAATCTTTTTTCTATTAATGAATTATTATCTAAAATCATACCCTTCCAAGATATTCTCCGGTAGTTGTATCTACTTCTATTATATCGCCTTCTTTTATAAAAAGAGGCACATTTATCTTTAAACCGGTCTCAAGCGTAACCTGCTTTTTAGCACTACCTACCGTATCTCCTTTTAAACCAACACCTGCCTCTGTTACTTTAAGTTGAACTTTTAATGGAAGTTGTAAAGATATAGGTTTATTTTTATAAAATAAACAGATAATTTCTAAATTTTCCTTTAGATAATTTTTTAAATCACCTATAGATTCCTTACTTAAAGTAATTGTCTCATAAGTATCCATATCCATAAAATGAAATCCTAAATTATCATTATAAAGATATTGAGCCTTTCTTGAATCAAGTCTGGCTTCTTCTATAGAAGCATCCGGATTATAACGTTTCTTAATCAATTTTGAATCTAATAAATGCTTAAGATATAACTGATAGCATGCCTGATAATTACCGGGGGTTCTGTGTTCTATGTCAACAACCATATAAATTTCACCCTCATCCTCTATAAACATTCCTTTTTTTACATCTGAAACTCTCATATCTACCTCCTAACTTACAATTTTATAGTAGCGCTCCTTAAAGCATGGCAACTTATGTTAACAGCAACTGCTAAACCTGCAATATGGGTTTTAGTTCTCCTTATCCTTACAGCCAATGCAGTAAAATTTCCACCAAAACCCATTGGTCCTATTTTTAAAGAATTTATTTTTTTTAATATTTTTCTCTCCAACTTATCTAAAAATTTATCTTTATTTGGTTTATCCAAGGGCTCAAGCAAAGCCTTTTTTGATAGCAAAATTGCCGTCTCTTGAGTTCCTCCTATACCTATACCTATAAAGAAAGGCGGGCAAGCACCCGGACCTGCTTCCTTAACAGAATTTATAACAAAATCAATTATATCATCTATTTTAGAGGTTGGAGGAAACATCTTTATTTTTGACTTATTTTCACTGCCAAAGCCTTTTGACAAAAGAGATAAACTTATACCATTAAACTTATTTGAAAAATCTATATGACAAACAAAACCATCATAAGTTGGTTTTTTATTGCAAAATGGCAAAACAATAGACTCTCTAAGATAATTTTTTCTGTAAGATTCTATAAGAAACTTTTTTATATTAAAAATTGTATCAAAATCTATAGATACATTTTTACCAATATCTATAAATAAAACAGGAAAACCTGTATCCTGACAGATTGCTAAATTTTCTTTTCTTGCTATCTTTGAATTTTCCAAAATCCAATAGATTGCTTTTTTTGAAAGATTATTCTTTTCATTTAAATAAGCCTCTTTTAGAAGTTTAATTAAATCTTTTCTTAAAACAAAATTGGTTTTTCTAACCAAAAAGTCAATTTTTCTTTTTAAGGTGTCTATTTCCATAATTATGGTATTGATAATTTTTTATGCAATTGATAAACAATCTTTACATTTATATTGTTTTTGCTGCATAAATTTTCAAAATACCTCAACTTATCATTTAATAAATCTTCATAAGGATTTTGCGGCTGTAGAATAAAATAAATTTTTGGATTAACTGATTTTATTATTTCTATGGACTTTATTATATCATAAGAATTTGTATCTTTGCAAATAACAGCTTTTATAAATACTTCTTTTTTTTGAGCTATTTCCAAAAACTTTTTATGTTCTCTCCAAAAAGCTTTTAGACCTGTAGATGAGGGTAGTTTAAAATCCATAGAAATTATATCAACATAATCTATCAAAGCCTCTAAATTTTTATAAATAACGCCATTTGTTTCTAAATATATAATTTTTGAATTTTCTTTAAGCCTGTAGCATAATTCTTTTAAAAAACTAATCTCTACTAAAAGCGGTTCCCCGCCTGTCAAAGATATTGAATGATAATCTTTATATATCTCTATACTTTTTAATATCTCATCCACGGTCATATATTTATAAAAATCTAATTTTGTATCGCAGAAAGAACAATTTAGATTGCAACCAAAAAATCTTATAAAAACCTGCGTCTTTGCCTGATATAAACCTTCTCCCTGAATACTTTTAAAAATCTCTGAAATTTTTGCTTTCATACTACTCTAATAAAGGGTCTTTTAAACCTAAACTTTCAAAAGCATTAATCCTAAACCTACAACTATCACACCTAAGACATGGTTTTTTAAAACCATTATAACAAGACCAAGTATATCTAAATGGGACATTTAATTTTAAACCTATTTTTATTATTTCCTTTTTATTTTTATCTATAAGGGGTGCTATTATTTTTATATCGTTTGATTTTAGACCTAAATTTGCAGCTTCATTGAATTTTTTTAAAAATTCAATCCTGCAATCAGGATAACCAGAATAATCCTGAGTGTGTGCGCCTATAAATATATTTTTTATAGAAAGACTCTCCGCTAAGGAAAATGCATAACTTAAAAAAATTATATTTCTTGCCGGAACATATGTGTTTGGAATATCAGGAGTATCTAAATTCCTGTCCAAAGGCACATTAATTTTTTTATTTACCAAAGAGGAATTTACCCAACTTAAATCTATTTTAACTATATAAAATTTAACATCATTTAAAGATGCTATCTTTTTTGCGCACTCTATTTCTTTTTTATGCCTCTGACCATAATTAAAAATTAAAGCTAATAAATTATATCTTCTTTTTGCTATATAAAGCGTTGTGGTAGAATCTATTCCTCCGGATAACAAAATAATAGCCTTTTTCATAACTTGATTTGGTAATTATTTAGGATTTGGGATTTTAAATTTATCTTACTAATCATACATATTTATAAGTTGTACATTATTTTATTTTTTTTATATCAACGATTTTGCCATCTCTATATTTATATATAAAGATTAATTTGCCATTCTCATCGTAATGTTTTTCAACACCTGTCAATGGATTCTTTGGCAAAAAAATTCCAATAGACATAATTTTTCCGTCTTCAAAATAATGCTTTATAATTTTTCTGTCTTTTTTATTGAAGAAATATTCTGATTTAAGGTTTCCGTTTTGATAATATTCCCTTAATATGTTTTTTTCTTTATCAAATTCTTCTTTTAAAGAACCATCCTCATAATAACTTTTCCATATTTCAACTCCGTAAGTACCTTTCCAATGCTTTTCAGATTTTAATCTATTATCGTTATAATATTCCCTTTCTATTGCAATTTGAGCATAACAAATAAATACACAATTAATCAGAATAAGAAGCGCAAGAATTATCTGTTTCCCAAACATTTACTTCAACTAAATTAATATTTTTATTTAAACTTTTTTTGACTTTATTAAAAATATAATAAGCTATATTTTCTGATGTTGGGTTATTCTTTTTAAAATAATCCAAATCATTCAAATATTTATGATCCAATTCCTCTAAAACAGAATTAAGTATACTTTTAAGTTTACTAAAATCAATAACTATACCTATAGAATCTAATTTTTTAGAACAAACAATAACCTCAACCTTCCAATTATGCCCGTGTAGTTCTTCGCACTTTCCACGATAACCCCTTAATGAATGCGCACCACTAAAACCTGAAACTATTTTTATCTTATACATAATCCATTAATTTTGGAACTTCGATTTCTCTTTTTAAAAATAATTTTGCTAATTTTGCAAAACCATAAGGCTCATCACTTACATAAAATTCTTTTTTAGGTTTATCCTTTTTTTCATTTAAAAGATTGTGTTTTAAAAGAAGGTCCTTTGTATATACAGCAACTTCCCTTGCGGAATCAACAATATAAACTCCATTTAAATAATTTTGAATCTCTTTCTTTATAAGCGGATAATGAGTGCAACCTAAAATAAGCGTATCAACTTTTTTTTGTTTAAATTCTTCTAAATACATAGAAATTACTTCTTTTACAATATTACCCTTTAAAATACCCTCTTCAACTAAAGGGACGAATAAAGGACAGGGTTTAGCAAAAACTTTTATTTTTGGATTTAAAGAAACTATTTTTTTCTGATAAGATAAACTATTTATAGTTGAACGGGTCCCAATTACACCTACTTTTTTATTTTTTGTAGAATTAACAGCTTTTAAAACACCCGGTTCAATGACACCAAAAATTGGCACATTAAAAATCTTAGTTAAATAATCCAAAGCCAAAGAAGATGAAGTATTGCAAGCAATTACTACCGCCTTTACTTTTTTTTGCAACAGAAAAAGTATGTTCTCTGTACTGAATTTAATTATTGTGGACTTTGATTTATTTCCATAAGGAACCCTTGCTGTATCGCCAAGATAGACTATATTTTCATAAGGAAGTTCTTTTTCTATCTCCTTTAAGACAGTAAGCCCACCTACCCCTGAATCAAAAATCCCAATTGGTCTGTTTTTCATACTAAATAATGATTATATTGTAAAATCAGCAATCTATATTTTATATTGCATAACGCAAAGATTTAATTTAACCCTGTTTATAACCTATTCTTTATAAATTTTATTTTCTAATTTCTCTATAAAATCCATCAATAAATATAACAAAGTTTAGCTTTCTTAGAATAAAATTAAATTCATAGGTAAGTATTATACACTATAAAAATGAAAATAAAAGAGATTTATCTTTTAGGCTTATATGAGAGGCTTTTGCTATTATTTTAAGCGTATCTATATTTCTTTTAATAGATTCATAACAGACCCCATCTATATTAGAAATATAACTTGATGGCAAAAGAAAAATATAAAATGTTTCTTTATCTAAAAAAGCAGCCTGATAAGAATGATGATTCCAATCGCTTCCGGTAAATATTAAAATTGTTCTATCTTTAAATTCTTTATTGAAAATATTACTTATTTTATTCAAAATCTTTTTATCAGGATGGCAATATAAGACAATCTCAATAAATTTATGTTTTAATTTAATATTATCTTTTGTTTTACAGATTATATTTAAAAGATTTTCTTTTGGTATATCTATATCATTTTTTTCTTTGATTTCTCTCATTTTTTTCTTATACTCCTCAACATAGTCTTGAGTTACAAAATTTATTTTTCTCATTGCAGAATAAAAAGCAATAAACACCTCAAAAAAATACATTCTTGCCATAGTTAAAACAACCTTATCTATTCTATTTATATTAAATCGTAGAGATAAAAATTTTTCCTTATAATAATATAATGTCTTTAAACTTAAATTTTTCTTCTTTGAACCTAAAGACTCCTGAAAAAGTTGTATTAACCAAATTAAAAATCTTTCGTTTGTATTTTTATCTTTTTTTATGTAAAAATAGGCATTTTTTTTAGAAGAATATTTTTTGCTTAAATTATAAGCCATCTTTCTTATTTTATCCTGCAAAGAAATATATTTATTATAAATTTTTTCCAATTTATTAAAATCACCTTTTAAAAGTAAAAAAAGTGTAAGAAAAAATATAAGGGTATTTGGACAGGAAAATCTACCACCTATATCTGTTAAACAATCAAATTGTATTGGAATTTTTTTTACATCCTGCCAACCTAAACTATCTAAATTACTAAATGCTGTTGGATCAGAAAGCCATAAGAAATGCTCTTTATAACTCTCTTTAAATAAATCTTTTAAAGCCAAAGAAATAAGCTGAGTCTCAAGCGTAGAACCTGATTTAGAAATAGGTATAACAAGAGTATCTTTTATATCTATTTTAGAAATAACTTCTTTTAAAGCTAAAGGATCTAAACTATTAATTGTATATAAATTATTATTTTTAAACAAACTTATTAAAAGAGCGACTCCATTTATAGAACCACCCATACCCACAAATACAAAATATTTATATTTAAATAAGAAATCGAAGATGTTTTCTAAATTCTTTTTAATATCCTCAAATTTATATACCTTAAGCCAGCCTAACCTATTTTTTTCTTTATCAAATCCAAGTTCTCTATATGGATTTGATTTAGATAATTCTTCCTTACTTTTTCCAACTGCTTCTAAAAGATATTTTTCTAAATCTAAAACCATCCTATCCTGTTTTTCCCTGAAAATTTCGCTTTATATAATGCCTTATCAACAAGTTCAATTAACACATCCTGATATAAGGTATTTTCCGGATAAGAACCTATCCCTATACTTACTGTTATATTTATTATATCATTAAATATTTTAAATGGTTGTAAAGAAATTGCAAGAGATAATCTTTCAGCAGCTGAAACTGCATTTATTTTGCCAGTTTCTGGAAAAATTGCAATAAATTCATCCCCTCCAAATCTACAGACAAAATCTATGGAACGGATATTATTCTTAATCCTTTTACTTACCTCTTTTAAAACACCATCCCCAACAATATGTCCAAAGGTATCATTTATTTTTTTAAAATCATCTATATCTATAATTAACAACGAAAAGTTTAATTTAAATTTTTCTGCGCGTTCAAATTCTTCTGAAAACCTTTTTAAAAAATATCTCTTATTATAAATACCTGTCAAACCATCAATTATGGAAAGTTCTTCTAATCTACTATAAAGCTCTATCCTCTCTATGCATAACTTTAAAAGATTAACGAGGTTGGCAATATAATCAAAATGTTTCTCATCTATTTTAAAATTAATAAATTCCTGTTTTGTAATTGGAAAACTAAAATATCCTATCTGCTGGGTATTTAGAATTTTAGCATCTTTTACAAAATCAAACAATTTAACCTCTTCGATAAAAGTATTAAATAAATCATTTTTATTCAAAATACTTGAAAGTTTTTTTGCAATTTCATAAAATGAAAAATATTCATTTAATTTTGCTTCTTTATCTGATAGTTTTTCTTTTATATTCAACTCCTCTTTTTTTAAATTTTTAATCTCTTTTTTAAATGTATTTCTTTCTTTAATCTTTGTTATCAAAGTAATAAATAAAAATGTAATTCCAAAAATAACAAAAATAAAGAATAAAGAAAGTAAAATTATTTTATAAAACATATCCTGTCTTTGCCTTCTCTCTTAGCCTGATACAAAAGAGAGTCTACCTTATATAAGATATCATCTAAATTATCTGCCTCAGAAGGAACCAAAATAGCCCCCATTGAAACTGTAAGATTAATCTCTCTCTTACGAAAATTAATTGTTGATTTCTTAATATTATTAAGAATTTCATAAGATATTTCAACTAATCTATTCTTATTGCATCCTATAATATATAATATAAACTCCTCTCCACCGAAACGGGAAATTAAACTTTCTTTAGGCAAAATATTTTTCAAAAAATAGGCTAATCTTTTTAAAACTACATCCCCAACTATATGCCCAAAGGTATCATTTATTTTTTTAAAATCATCTATATCTAACATAATAACACCTAAATTTGTGTTATTAGCCTTAGAACGTTCTAATTCCTCTGAAAGTCTACTTAAAAAATAATCCCTTAAATATAGAGAAGTTAAAGAATCTTTTATTGTCAACTCCTTTATTTTATTTATAAAAACAGATTTCTCCAAAACCAAAACAGCCAGATCAGATATACTGCGTAATAATCTTAAATCTTCGAATGAAAAATTATAAGGCTTTTTGCTCTCAACCCTTATTAAACCAAAAATCTTATCCCCTATAGAAAGCGGGCTTGCGGCTATTGAATATATCAGGCGGTCAGTAAAACAAGAAATATTGTTAAAATCAAATCTAAAATCTTTTGTTATGTCTTCTATTAATAAAGAGTAATTATTTTTTAAAACCCATATATCTATGGCATCTATTTTGGATTCTTTTATAAAACGAACCTGATTTAAATTATTATCCTCTAATAAGAAAATAGAAACATTATCGATATCTTTAAATAGATTCTTTATTTTATCAAAATAAAAATCAAGAATAGTTTCGGTATCAAACAATGCAACTAATTCTTTGGAAACATTAAAAAGAAAGGATACCCTCTCTATCTGTGAAGGCAAAATCTCTAATATTTTTTTTCTTTCCTTTATGCTATTCAAAAGTAAATTGATTGTTTCCTGTAATTTTTCAATTTCAAAGTTAAATTTATTTAAAATAATAGAAAATAATTTTTTAAATATAATAAATAAAAATAAAATTGAAAGAAAAAATATAAAAAATACAAAAAAATTTATCCTTCTAAAAATAAATAAAATAAGCGAGAATAAAAAAAGGAAAGAAAAAAATAAATTCAAAAAAAATTTATATAACTGTTTCTTCACTTACCGGATCAAAAAAGTGAACTTTACTCATATCAAAAACAACCTCAACCATACTTCCTTGGGCTGGTTTATTGGAGGCGTCTAAAACCGCAACTATTGTATGTTTTGGCGTGGAAAAATATACATGATTAACTGCGCCCATTGTCTCAACCACATCACACAAAACAAGAACTGTATTGTATAAAGTTGCATTGGAAGCAAAAAGTTTATCGTATATATTTTCAGGTCTTATACCAAAAATTATCTCTTTATCCACATAGCTTAACAATTTATAATTCATTGATCTCTCTATCTTAACCTTGAATGTCCCCTCGTCAAAATACAAATCATCACCTTTTTTTATTATTCTACCATTGAGAAAATTCATTACAGGAGAACCTAAAAAACCAGCCACAAATTTATTTACCGGATTATTATAAACGTTTATAGGTGTATCTATCTGTAAAATTTTTCCATTCTTCATAACAACTATTCTATCCCCCAATGTCATAGCCTCTGTTTGATCGTGCGTTACATAAACCATTGTAGTTTGAAGTCTAAGATGTAATTTATGCAATTCAGTCCTCATCTGTATCCTCATCTTGGCATCGATATTACTTAAAGGTTCATCAAATAAAAAAACCAGCGGCTTTCTTACTATAGCCCTTCCCACAGCAGCACGTTGCCTTTCTCCACCTGAAAGTTCTTTTGGTTTTCTATTTAATAAATGAGATATACCTAAAATTTGACTTGCCTCTTTTACTCTTTTATCTATATCCGATTTTGAATATCCCCTAAGCTTAAGACCAAAAGCCATATTTTCATAAATAGTCATATGGGGATATAAAGCGTAATTTTGAAAAACCATAGCTATATTTCTGTCTTTTGCAGGCACATTATTTACCCATCTGTCTCCAATATATATATCACCTTTTGTTGGAGCTTCTAAACCTGCTATTATTCTTAAAGTTGTTGATTTACCACAACCCGATGGTCCTAACAAAACTACAAATTCTTTATTTTCTATACCAAAAGTAATGTTATCTATTGCTACCACATCTCCATTATATATTTTAGTTAAATTTCTAATACTTACCTGTGCCATATAATAAAAATTTTAAAATATAATTTTAAAAACGTCAAGATAAATAATTTAATAATTTAATCAATGTCGGTTTTAAATCTTTTCTCTGAACAACCATATCTATCATACCATGTTCTAAATTAAATTCGGATGTCTGGAATCCTTCCGGAAGTTCTTTTCTAATTGTCTGCTTTATAACTCTCGGGCCTGTAAAACCAATTAAACTACCGGGCTCGGCTATAATAATATCACCTAAACCAGCAAAAGAAGCCAAGACCCCAGCCATTGTAGGATTTGTCAAAACAGAAATATATGGGATATTTTCATTTTTTAAAAGATTCAATGCACCACTTGTTTTTGCCATCTGCATCAAACTAATACAGCCCTCATACATTCTGGCGCCACCACCTGAACCAGATACAATTACAAGAGGGATTCTCTTTTTTAATGCATATTCTGTAATACGTGTTATTTTCTCTCCAACCACAGAACCCATTGAACCCATAATAAATCTTGAATCTGTTATACCAATAGCAACCATTATATCGCCTATCTTAGCCTCTCCTACAATTGCCGCTTCTTTTAAAGATGTAGCTTTCATATCTTCTTTTAATTTTTCTTTATATGTCTTTGGTCCACAAAAATCAAGCGGATCCAAAGATTCCATATTGCTAAAAAATTCAACAAATGTACCTTTATCTGTTAAGAGTTCCACCCTTTCAAAACAAGTTAAAGGAAAATGATAATTGCATTTCTGACAAACCTTTAAATTTTCTTCCAATATTTTATTAAAAATCAATTGATTGCATTTTGGACATTTCATCCAAAGCCCATCTGGAATTGACTTTTTTCTAACCAAAGTATAACGTGGCAATTTTCTAAATATCTTCATTTTTCTTAAATCTTCTTAATATTAAACCTGATAATATTTTTGGATAAAAAAATGTGCTTTTCTGGGGTAATTTTACCCTTTTTTCTACAATTTTAAAAATTAAAGACAATTTCGGTTCTCTTAATATAAAAAGTGCTTTATTATCCGAAGTTAAATTTATAGCCTCTTCTAAATTATGCGAATACATAACTTTATCTTTATCTTTAAAAAATTTTTTTAAAACCTCTTCCAACTCATAGGAATCTAAACCTTTTAACCTTTTATCTAATTTTATATTTTCTTTTAATCTTAAAAAATAAAAATTAAAAGATTTATATAATCCACAACAAAATGTTTTGCTTTCTTTAAATTTTAAAAATAAATTTTTTCTTAAAACTCTCTGGACATAAAAATATTTTTCTAATTCTTTAAAAAATTGTTCTTGGGAGTCAAAATGCACAATTCTATGAATAGGTAAAACCAATAATCCTTTCTGTGGATCTGTTATATAGGATAATACATAATCCAAATCCTTAAATTTATTTTTATTTTCTTTATAAAACTCATATGCCACTTCAAAACGATGATGACCATCTGCTATTAAAAATTTTTGATTATTAAAATCGGCTAAAACACTATCAATATCTTTTTTATCAGAAATCTTCCATACCCTATTTAAATTACCCTCATAGTCAGTTAAACTAAAAAGAGGTTTTTTTCTAAAATATTTACGATAAATCTTTCTTAAGGATTGTAATTTTTTAAATGACACTATAAAAATTGGACTTAAATTTGCATTCACCTCTCTTATAATTTTTCTTCTATCTTCTTTTGGAGATTTTAATGTAAATTCATGAGGGATAATCAAATCTTTTCTTTTCATCCACAACAAAGATATTATTCCGAAACGGACAAATTTTTTTGAATTAAAATTAAATTTTTGTTCATATAAATAAATACTTTCTTTATCGTCATCTATTAAAATTTTTTTATCCAACCATTCTCTAAACTTTATACCTATTTTTTTATAATCTCCATCAAAATTTAAAAGAATATTGCAAAAATTGTATTCTGACTTTTTTAAAAAATCATAAAAATCTCTTTTGTTTATAATATCATAAGGCGGGCAAACTACTTTAGAAAAATCTTTTATTAAATCTGAATTATAGTAAGTTCCCTTAAATGGTATTATAGTGGGTTTCATTTACTATTTGTAGAAGAATTTTTATTAGAAGAAGCATTATTTAAGTTCTTTTTCTTATAATCTGTAATGTAAAAACCGCTTCCTTTAAAAATTAAACCACTACCACAACTTATAAGTTTCTTTACATCTCCACCGCAATGTGGACAAGAAGGCGCTCTATCTGAAATCTTCTGAAAGATTTCAAATATTTTTTTACATCTTAAGCATTCATAATCATAAGTAGGCATAACCCACCCCCTATTTAAACATCCTTTTAAACTTGTCTGTAAAATTCTGTTTTTCTATATCTTCGCCTCTAAGTCTTGCGAATTCTTCTATCAATTTTCTTTCTTGCGGTGTTAAATTCGTAGGTATTATAACATTTACTTTTACAAACTCATCTCCGTAAGATTTTGTATGTAAATCAATTATACCTTTACCTTTTAACCTAAAAACTTTTCCACTTTGAGTTCCTGCTGGTATCTTCATAGAAACTTTGCCATCAAGAGTAGGAACGTCTATTTCTCCACCTAATATAGCTTTTGTTAAACTTATTGATACCTCTGTATATAAATCAGAACCCTCTCTTTTAAATATAGGATGTGGTTCTACTTCTATAAGAACATAAAGATCTCCTTTAGCTGCTAAACCTGTTTCCCCTTCGCCTTTAATTCTTAATTGAGAACCAGTATCCACACCAGCTGGAATTTTTATCTTTATTTTTTTTCTTGTTTTTACCCTGCCTTCTCCCTGACAGACAGAACAAGGGGTTGTTATTATTTTACCTCTTCCGCCACAACGGTTGCATGTAGTAGAAAGTCTAAAAAATCCACTCGACATTACAATTTGGCCTGTACCTTTACACTGCGGGCATATAGATTCTTTAGAATTTGGTTTTGCTCCTGTACCAGAACAAGTTGGACAAATATCGTAAACAGGGTATTCTAATTGCTTCTCAACTCCTTTGGCAGCTTCTTCTAAAGTTATTCTAATTGTTATCTGTAAATCCCTACCTCTTTTTTTTGCGCTTTTCTTTCTTGTCCCGAATATGTCAAATCCAAGATCAGAAAATATATCTTCAAATATGCTACTCCCAAAGCCAAAACCACCTAAATCATCAAATACACTGCCAAAATCTGCACCTTTAAATATATCTTCGTAAGCATATCTCTGATCAATACCTGCATGACCATATTGATCATATAAAGCCCTCTTTTCCGGATCTGACAAAACAGCATAAGCCTCTGAAATCTCCTTAAACTTTTCCTCTGCCTCCTTTTTTTGTTCAGAAGGAACTCTGTCAGGATGATACTTTAAAGCTAACTCACGATAAGCTTTTTTTATCTCCTCTAAAGTAGCATTTTTACTTACGCCCAAAATTTCATAATAATCTCTCTTTGTAGACATCATAATTATTTATTATTATCTTTATCTTCTTTATATTCTGCATCTATTATATCTTCTTTTTTGTCCTTATTTTCTTCTTTATTTTCTTTCTTTGTTTCTTCACCCGTTGTAGAACCAGAAGATGAACGTGTTTTCTTATACATCTCTTCAGCAAGTTTATGAGATGCAGCTGTAAGTTCATCCATTGCTTTCTTTATCCTATCACTATTTTTATCTTTAACCGCCTCTTTTAAATCATTTAACTTCCTTTCAACTTCTAACCTCTCAGATGAACTTATTTTATCTCCATGTTCTTTTAACGCTCTCTCAACAGAATAAACTAAAGTATCCGCCTGATTAATTAATTCTGCCAATTCTTTTTTCTTTTTATCTTCCTCTGCAAATTTCTCTGCTTCTTTAACCATTTTATCTATTTCTTCTTTTGAAAGTTTTTTAGGTGCAGTGATTCTAATTGATTGTTCTTTTCCTGTTCCTAAATCCTTTGCTGAAACATGGACTATACCATTTGCGTCTATATCAAAAGTAA
>Ga0078972_1006051_pt1 | contig 29456 bp, 21 predicted proteins | sample YelNatPaOPGAMG01_FD_67568 | JGI IMG/M metagenome (GOLD analysis project Ga0078972, IMG submission 67568) | Hot spring thermophilic microbial communities from Obsidian Pool, Yellowstone National Park, USA - OP-RAMG-01 (SPADES assembly) (version 2) | ecosystem: Environmental > Aquatic > Thermal... | reverse complement strand
GGGGGTGGGTGGGGGGCCCCCCCCCCCCGGGGGGGGGGGGGTGTTGGGGTGGGGGGAATGGATCTCCCTCCCCCCTGGTGGGGGAGGGTTGGGGTGGGGAGAGGGAATTGTGCCAAATTCAACCGTGCCCAGGATAACCGCAGCGCCCTCGCCACAAGGTCCCAAACGGCGCTAAATCGTGTGCCCGAAAAGGTCACGGTACTAGCGGCGTCGGTCTGCGCTCCGGCGTGTTGGGGTCGATGCCGACATACACCACCTCGGCCTCGGTCACTTGCAGCACTTCCTGGCCGCGCTCGGCTTCGACGCAAACATGCATGGTGATGGAAGTGCGTCCCAGGCGGACCCGGCGTGTCAGGAAGCGCACCACGTCGCCGACCAGCACCGGCTTTTTGAACTCGACGCGATTCATGGCCACCGTAACCACCACCGGCGGAGGGCCGCCGGCGCGAATCACTTCCCGCCGCGCACCAATGGCGCCGGCCTGATCGATGTAACTGAGCAAGATCCCGCCAAAGATCGTCGAATACGACGTAAATTGTCCACCGGGATGCAACGTCGGCTGGGGGTTGGCATCTCGCGGCATCATTACGACTTGGAGTGCAAGATAGGGTTCGTCCATTCCGCTAGTTTATCAAGAGTGCGGGAAACGCCGAGGTACGAACGCTCCCTTGCCTTGCAGTATATACGGCCCCGGTTTGTTTCCGCCGAAAGAGCCTGGGCGATTCCGGCAATCTTCGCAAGTGGCGACTTTCGCAAGCCCTAGCGACTTTGCCGTCTCTAACGGTCCCGTGGTGTCAAACGCCGATCACGGAAAGGTATAAATATTCAGCCCTATCGACCATCTCTTCGATACCGGATGCAGAAGCAGCAAAAGCGGAAAAGGACGCCATGAACTCCAAACGCGGTCAATGGCTGACCCTGGCAGGGTGGCTTGGTCTTCTCGTCCCACCCGCCTGGGCCGATGGGATCGAACGCGACGGCATCGGCGCAATCCCCATTGGCCGCGGCGGCAACAACGTTGCCAGCTTCGACAACGGCGTCATTATCTACGATAACCCCGCCGGCATGGCCAACGTCCCGGGCCAAGGACTGGTGGAGGTGGGAGCAGATGGTCTGTTTACCGATCTGCATTATAGCAGTCCGCTGAATGATCATGCCAGCAGCCGCCAAACCCCTTGGGCCTTGCCGTTCTTCTCGTTCATTCAGCGCAGCGAGGACGGCCGGTTCGCCTATGGCATCGGGTTATTTGCGCCGGCCGGCTTCGGCTCCGATTGGAAAATCGACAGCCCGCTTGTAGGGCTGCAACGATACAAATCGATCGGCGCTCAGATCGACATTCTACCGGCCCTGGCCTACCGGATCACGGATCGGCTCTCGATAGGGGGCAACGTCGGGCCGGGAATAACCTATGCCCAACTCACAGGCCCTTTCGTCGTCCAGACCGGGGCGCTGCAAGGCACGCCAACGCTGATCGACCTCCACGCTACCGGCGTCACGGCCGCCTGGTCGGTGGGTTTGCAATATCTCGTGGATGAGCGGACGACGCTCGGCCTATGTTACATTGCCCAGACGCGCTATAATCTACACGGTGACGCCCAGGTCGAAGTGGAAAAGATTGCCTTCTTGCCCGTTTCGATCTACAGTCGCTTCAATGCGGATGTCGATGTCACGTTTCCGCGTTCGTTGTCGGGCGGCATCGTACATGCCTTTGGCGAGCAGAGACAGCACCTCGCCATGCTCCAGCTCATGTGGTTTGATTGGGCGAATGCTTTCCATAATATCGGCCTGCGCTTGACCAACAGCAGCAACTCCCTTGTCCCTCTCTTGGCTGGACCTTCCATCCAGGACCGTTTTCCCCTGAACTGGTCGGACACCCTTTCCGTTCGTCTAGGATATGAATACTATCTCGATCCGGATCAGGTATTAAGATGCGGCTTTATTTATCACCCCAATCCGGTCCCTAACCAGACGTTGACCCCTTACATCCCGGCGACCTTAATGTACGCCGTCTCGGCAGGTTATAGCAAACAGTGGAGCAATTGGGGCTTCAACATCGCTTATCAATACAGCTTTGGCGCCGAACAGGCGGTCGCTCAGAGTGCCTTGATAGGTGGAGATTTTAATAATAGCTCGATAGGCGCTCAAGCACATTGGTTAAGCCTCAGCCTCCTCTATCGCTATTAAGGACCGTCAGATAAACCTTCCTCCTTGCCGAAGGAAGAAAAAGATCGCAACTACCCCAGCCAAGGATAATCAGCCCTCATTCTTTCTCTGCTTTCGCAGGTGGATAGGCTTGCAACTTGTTGAGGTACCCCACAGCAATCGGCCGACTGGCAAACGGCACGGTGGCGCCCCATTCTTGGGCTTCGGCAAAGAGCGCGCGGGCCGCACTTACGTCTCCTTGTTCCAGCGCTAGCAACCCTTCCAGTACGCACAGGTCGGCTTGCTGGGCACGCAAGGTCCGTTCCCGCCCTTTCCCCTCCTCAAGAGTGTGGCCAAGGTCCCAGGCGACGAACGCTGGCAGAAACGGCGGCACGGCCGGCAGCAAGCTCGGCAGAAATACGGGGAGGCGGCGCTCCACAGCGCGTACTTGTAGCCGGAGTTGGTCGTACTCCGTACGCACCTGCCTACGGAGGGCACGCATGTCTTGCCGGCATTGGGCGTAGTCGCCGACCGCCGCTGTCTCTAGCACGTGCAGCCATTCATAGGCCGGCCAACCATACTCGGAAAGCCCCAGGGCATGCTTGCTGGCGTGGACCCTGGGGTCGTTCAGGATGTTGCGGACTTCCTGGGCCCTGCCCAGGGACAACAGTAGCTCCAGCTCCAGCCGCATACCGGTCGCGCCGAGCAGATCCGCCGGGGCAGGCAGCAGGACTTCTTCAATTGCCTGCCGCGCCAACCCCAGTCCCAGGGCCAGACGGGCCTGTGTCAGGCAGTCTCCTTGACATGAGGGGAACGCAGCGAGATATTGCTCGCGTTTTTTCTGGACCAGATTTACCAATTTGGCCGTATCTTGATCGAGAAATTCGATGCGATAGGCGAAGTCATCGGCGCTCTCGCCGGGGCGTATGCCGGCTTGGCGGCTGAGGCGAACCTCCTGTTGACGATGCTCCAACGATTGGTCCAGGGCGTTGGCCGCGCCATAGAGAAAGGCCAACTCATGATGGGCCGCTTCGAGGTCCGGATCAAGCCGCGCCGCTTGTTCCAGAGCGGTGACCACCTGCACGTGCCGCAACTGGTTCAAGGGCGGCAGTTGTTCGGGACGGACGGAATGCTCGCAGGTGAAGTCGCGTAGCAGCAGATACGCTTGGCCGAGGCGGAGCCAGGCGTTGGCGTCGTCTGGATTAGCGGCCACGGCCTGCCGCGCTGCGCGGATGGCCAGAAGCAGCAAGGCCGGCGAGCGCTCCAGCACCGGGGCAAAAAACGGCCCCAGCTGCTCGCTTACTAAAAATTGAGGCCCTCCCTCACTCCGAAAAAGCAGTTCCCGAGCGGAGAAAAGTTGGAAAGCTGCCTGAGTTACGGCCGAGGGTTGCGCCGCTAGACCGGCCAGACCGGCAGCGTAGGCCGACCAGAGAATTTGCCACGTCTCTTGGCGCTGGGCGGCCGCGCTGTCCTGAAAATAGTGCAGATACATCGTGGCCGCCGCAGATTCCCACGAGGGCGCGGCACGCGGATGGGTCAACCTGGCCCAGAAATCCCGGCGCGGCGGCAACTGCTCAGGGCCTTGCTCGGGCGCGAGAGGCGCCTCGCGTCGGCCTTTGGCATCGGGCGGGCTGAACGCCAGCTGTTCAGCGTCAAAGGCCAGCGACAGGAATCCGCCCTGCCTTCTCCCTTCTTCTGGGGAAAGGGGAAGGGAGAGGCGGGCCTCGTTCCAGCCGGCGATCCACGCTTGCCCTGCCAGGTACAGCAGCGTCCACTGTTCGGGATCGTTACTCAGATGGCGCAGCGCAGCCAACAGACGCTGCAGATCGTGATCGTAGAAGATCACAATACTGACCTTATAATCGCGCAATATTCGCCGCCAATCTGCTTCCCGCTTTTGCTCCGAGTTGCTCAAAGACGGCAGCAGCGCCCGGCACACCGTCTCGTAGTCGCGGGCGGCCTGGGGAAATAGAGGATAACGATGGTCAAAAAAATGCTTCTCTCCAGGGCAGAACCAGGCGCCGTAATGGGCGACTTCTGGGGCCAGCGCGAAGGTCCGTTCGTCCGCAAGTAGCAGTCCTTGACGGCGCCAATGGGCCAGTGTCTCGGCCACCCGCCGCAAAGACGGGTCTTCCTGAACTCCCCAGGCGACGCGCCGTTCCTCGCGGTCATATCCCGCCAGCCACCCCAACCACGTAAGGGCCATAAGGGATACAAGAGATAGTGCAAGTGCTAAATATAAAGCGCGCAAAACGGATCGATTTCTCGTGCAGGGTGCGGCATATCTTGTGTTTATCAGGTCTTGGCAATTCAAGGCGGTAAGGGGGGCGGCGACGACGGCAAAGAAGGGAATGAGCCGGGCTTGCCAAACGGCCAGCAAAGCGAACGGAAGCCAGATAAGCAGGCGTCCGTCCCGGAGGGCCGGCCGGTGCAGCAGAAAAGAGGCCAGCCCCAAGAGGGTGAGGGCGTAGTAGGCGAGGACCGCCACGTTCAAGCGCAAGGCGGCGCGCAAGTGCTCTGCATCCCAGGGTGAAGCGAAAAGCGCCCGAAAGCGTACATCCGCGCGCAATCCGCTGGTCCAGGGCACGATGGAAAGCTCGGCCGGCAGCGTAAAAGCGTGATAGATGTACGGGTTGAGCAAGCACCCCGCTAGCCCTGCCGGTATGATCCAGCCAGGAATTTGGCGCTGGCCGTGTAGTCGTCGGCCAAGCCAGAACAGCGCCGTCAGCAACGGGCCGAGCACAAACCATTCATCGACGTTGACCCACAAGACGAAGATCAGCAGCAGAGGCCAGAAACGGGGCGCTGGTTGCGTCTGCACCTGCCACAGCAGCCAAAAAGTCAGGCCCAGGAAGAAATAAGAAAGGCAGGTCGGTTGCAGCAACAAACGAGGGCTGACGGCGAGGACGGCCAGGGTCGTGCAGACGACCGGCAGCCAGGCAGGGCCTTCGGGACGGCGAATACGCAGCAGCAAGCCAGTCAAGGCGGTGATAACGAGTGCCTTGAGTACAACCAGGCCGGTAGCGCCGATCAGGCTAAACAAGCTGTACAGCGCCCAGTCGAACAACCAGGAGTGGCAGACCCAGTAGGCTTGCGGCGTAGTATAGGCAAACGGGTCGGCGCCGAAAGAAAACCGTCCCTGGGCCAACAACCGGCCCGTCGCCAGGTGAAACCACAAATCGCTATTGCGCGCCGGAAACGAGGCGGCCAGAAATGCCAGGGCCAGGACCAAAAGCGCGAGAACATTGTGCAGACCATACCCACGTCGTTGTTCGGTCAATCCCGGGGAATGCGGCAAAGCAGTCATGACTACGAAAACCCTAGCATATGCCGACAATTCGACTGGAGCAATGAAATGATGATAGCGGATGACAACGGTGCCATCGAGAGAAAAAAATGACCGCAGCAACCGGCCCAACATCCTGATAGACTAACCGTGTAGTCCTAGGATGAGGAGCATGGTTTCCCTTACAATTATGGATACTCTCCGATGTTTCTGGGGCAGATGGTGCTTGTCCTTGCTGGTGGGCAGCGTTGGCGTGGGGTGCCATTCTTCGGCCTCGAATTCGGCCGTGGAGGCGCCTGTTCCGCCCGCGTGGTTTCAGGACGTCACGGAGAAGGTCGGTCTGCACTTCATCCATGACGCCGGACCGGTCGGCGATTATTTCATGCCGCACATCATGGGCTCCGGTGCGGCCCTGTTCGACTTCAACAATGACGATCGCCTCGACATCTATCTGCTCCACAACGGCGGCCCCAAAGGCGCGCGGAACCGTCTGTACCAGCAGATGCCCGACGGGACGTTCCGCGACGTTAGCGAAGGCTCTGGCCTGGACCTTGCCGGTTACCATATGGGCGTGGCCGTCGGCGATGTCAATAACGACGGCCGAGCGGACCTGCTTGTCACGGCGTATAAAGAAGTCCACCTGTTTCTGAACAGCGGCAACGGCCTCTTCATCGACATTACCAAAGAGAGCGGCCTAGCAGATCCCCTCTGGAGCACGTCAGCCGCTTTCTTCGATTACGACCGGGATGGCTGGCTTGATATTGTAGTGATTAACTATCTCGAATATGATCCTTCCCGCCGATGCACGGAGGAGGCGTCGCAGCAGTCCGATTTCTGCGGCCCAAACGTTTTCCAGGGCACAGCCACATACCTGTTTCATAATCTGGGGCCGCAGAACAAGAGAACGGCAGGAGCTGTATGCTTTCAGGACGTGACGGCGTCGTCTGGACTTAGCCAAAAGCCGAGCATAGGCCTGGGCGTTGCCTGCGCCGACTTCAACGGCGACGGTTGGCCAGACATCTTGATCGCCAACGACAGCCGGCCCAATCATTTATGGATCAACCAACGCGATGGCACTTTTCGAGAAGAAGCGATGGTGCGCGGTCTCGCCTATAATGGGCACGGGATGGCTCAGGCCAACATGGGGATCGCTGTGGGAGACATCGACGGCGATGGCCTGTTCGATGTCTTCATCACCCATCTAACCGAAGAAACCAACACGCTTTGGCAGCAAGGGCCGCGGGGACTGTTTCAAGACCGCACCGCTGCTGCTGGATTGGCTGCTCCGCGCTGGCGCGGCACAGGCTTTGGCACGGTAGCGGCCGATTTCAATCACGATGGCGCGCTCGATCTGGCCCTGGTCAACGGCCGTGTCATACGCAGACCGGGCCAGGGCAGCGTCGGCCTCGGTTCTTTCTGGCAGCCTTACGCCGAACCAAATCAGTTATTCGCCAACGATGGGCTTGGCCGCTTCCGCGATCTGTCCCCGACCGATCCCTTCGGCCAACTAACAGCCGTCTCACGCGGCTTGGCTTGCGGCGACATGGACGGCGATGGGGCGCTAGATCTGCTGGTGACGACCCTTGCAGGACCGGCCCGACTCTACCGCAACGTCGCCCCCAAGCAAGGGCATTGGCTCAGCGTTCGCGTCCTCGATCCGGCCCATCACCGTGATGCCTATGGCGCCGTCGTCACTGTTCATGCGGGCGGACGCCGCTGGCAGGGCATCCTCAGTCCTGCCTATAGCTACCTGTGCAGCAACGACCCACGCGTTCATTTCGGTCTCGGCGCTGCCGATCGCGTGGACTCCATCCAGGTGCGTTGGCCCGACGGAGAGGACGTGGAAGAGATCTTTCCCGGCGGGACAGTCGATCGCCAGGTAGTACTGCGCCGAGGCGAAGGCGGCAAAGCTCACTAGCCCTCTACGGCTTCGTGAAGATGTTGAATTCGTTCGGGCACCAATACCAAAGGAGGCTGACCGGCCCGTGCCAGTTTGACGCTGTGGAAACTTAACTCGATCAGTCGGCCGCAGTGGCTGGTGCCGTGGCACTCGGCGATAACTTGCTTGCCGAGCAGGCCGAGATGGTCTTTCCACCGCCTTTCGACCATGTCGAGGTTACCCCGACACAACGTCTCATAATCGCGATCGAGTTGACGAATCAGGTTGATGGCGACGGTGTGCGTATCGAGCGGCTGGGCGGCGAACTGCGCCAGCGAGGTTGCCTCCGGCAGCCCCGCTGCTGCGAACGTCGCGGCGCTTTGTTGGACGTTCAGGCCAATACCAACGACAAACCACGGCGAGCGGGGATCTTGGCGAGCCGTCGGGTTTATCTCGGCGGCGTTGGCGGCGGGGATAAACCCCGCCGCTCGCTGGTTGGCGAGTGATTCAATCAGGATGCCGCAGACCTTGCGATCGTGCAGCAACACGTCATTGGGCCATTTGATGCGTGTCGGCTGGCCGATGGTTTGGTAAACGGTGGCGCAGACGGCAACGGCGGCCCAGGCCGTCAGTATAGCGGGGCGGCACAGCTGTGGCGGCGGCGTCAGGAGCAGCGACAGCAAAACGCTCTGGCCCGGAGGAGCCAGCCAGGTGCGTCCGTGCTGGCCACGGCCGGCGGTTTGCTCGTTGGCCAGGATGGCCAGGCCGTCGTTCGCCGGGTCGCCAGCCAGGCTTGTGGCCAGGTTGTTGGTGCTGTCCAGACGCTCAAAGACCAGGACGCGGCGGCCCAGACGGTAGGTATCCAGGGACCATTCGTGGCGCGGCGGGTTCATGGCAGATAATCCAGACTGATATCCAGAGCAGGGGCCGAATGGGTCAACGCGCCGACGCTGATGCGATCGACGCCGGTTTCCGCGATAGCGCGAACTGTCTCCAGAGTCACGCCGCCGGACGCTTCCAACAGTACACCGCGGGCCTTTTCATTGCGACGGCGCACGGCTTCGCGCAGCTGATCGAGGTCCATGTTATCCAACAAAACCAGATCGGGTTTGACCTTCAAGGCGGCCTCCAGTTGGGCCAAGGTGTCGACTTCGATTGCCAAGGGAAGAGCGGCGCCGTGCTTGCGGCGGAGGATTTGGACGGCCTCGGCCACCGGGTCGGTGTGCGCGGCGAAGGCGGCGAGATGGTTGTCCTTGACAAGAATGCCGTCGTACAGCCCCAGGCGGTGATTGTGGCCGCCACCGCAGCGGACGGCGTATTTTTCTAGCAGTCGCCAGCCGGGCGTGGTCTTGCGGGTATCGAAGATTTGACAAGGCAGTCCAGCGACCGCATCGACATAGCGGTGCGTCAGCGTAGCGATGCCGCTGAGACGCTGGAGGAAATTGAGGGCCGTCCGCTCTGCCGTGAGGATCGCGACCATACGGCCCTGGACGAGGGCCAGCCGATCCCCTGGTTGCACCAACGTCCCATCTTCGCGCCGTGCTTCCGCAGGCAGCTGGACATCAAAGCGATTAAAGACCTCTATAGCCGCTGCCATCCCCGCCAGGACGCCGGGCTGGCGGGCGAGGAGGACGGCTTGGCCCCTCTGCTCCCGTGCGAGCAAGGCCTCGCTCGTCACATCGCCGACTGCACCCAGGTCTTCGTTGAGGGCCAGTTCAACGAGTCGGCAGCACGCAGCCCTTTCAGCAGCCGAAAATATCACAGAAAGACCCTCACAGCGTTGCGAAACAGAGTCAACCCCGCGCCTTCGTCGACCAGGCCTTCGCGCGTCCAGCGCGGATGCTGCGTCGGCAGGACGTAGCGTTCGGGATGCGGCATCAGGCCGAGCACCCGGCCGGTGGCGTCGCATAGTCCGGCCACATCGCCCTGCGAGCCGTTGGGATTGAGCGGATACACAGCAGGGCCGCCCTGCGGATCAATATAGCGCAGGCAGGCTTGTCCCGTTTGCTGCAACCCCTTTAATTCCCATTCACTGCGACAGAGAAAGCGTCCCTCCCCATGGGCCACCGGCAGATAGAGGCGTTCTAAGCCCGTCAGAAACGGACACCGGCCCGGAGTGACGTGCAGAGTGACCCAACGCTCCTCGAACTTGCCGGAGCGGTTAGGGGCCAGCGTGGCGATCGGCCCCTCTTCGTCGGGCGGCATGAGCAGGCCGGCCTTGAGCAAGGCCTGGAACCCATTGCAGATACCGAGGATGAGCCGTTCGGCGTCGCGGAAACGCCGTAGCGAATCGCCCAAAAAATGCGCCAGCTGATTGGCCAAGATCTTGCCGGCTGCCACATCGTCGCCATAGGTGAACCCGCCGGGAAGGACCAAGATCTGGTAGCGCATCAGGGCAGTCGGCCGCTCACGCAGACGGCGAATGTGGAGGCGCTCGGCGACAGCGCCAGCTTTCTCAAAGGCGAACTGGGTCTCGGCGTCGCAATTGGTGCCGGGAGCTCGCAGGATCAGGACGCGCGGTTTAGCCATGTTTGGTGAAGTCCGATTGTGCTTGACGCGGCGGAAACGCTGCCGCATAATAGAGTTGTATCAACGGAACGTACCCAACGCCAGTGTGGCCGCAAGGAGCGGCCCCGAGGCGGCAAGCCTTGAAGCACGGCCGGTGGGTGCGGCGGGAGTTTTTTCCCCAAATTTTTCTCACCAGCCCCTTGACAACTTTCTTAATCGCTCTATACTACACACTGTCCTGTTGAGGACAACTTGATGCCCGGCTCACTGCTCTGGTGAATCGGCGTCAAGCGCTCTTTGACAAGTCGGCGAACCGAGCCAAAGCGAGGATGTGTTGAGCCTTTAGGCCCGACTCATCCTTGCAATACTGCGAGTTCTTTGAGTCGAGCCGTAAGGCGACCTCAAACTTTTCAAAGGTTCACAAACCCAACGAACTAGCCCAAAGCGCAAGCGAGGGCGGAAGTTGGGAGAATGCGAACATTTTTTGAAGGGTTTGATCCTGGCTCAGAACGAACGTTGGCGGCGTGGATTAGGCATGCAAGTCGAACGAATCCCAGTTGGGCAACTGACTGGGGGAAGTGGCGAAAGGGGCAGTAAGGCGTGGGTAACCTACCCCGAGGACTGGGATAGCCCTCCTAACGGAGGGGTAATACCGGGCGATCTGGCGGAGAGGCATCTCTTCGCCAGCAAAGGAATTTCGCCTCGGGAGGGGCTCACGTGGTATTAGCTTGTTGGTGAGGTAACGGCTCACCAAGGCCAAGATGCCTAGCAGGTGTGAGAGCACGACCTGCGCCACTGGCACTGAGACACTGGCCAGACTCCTACGGGAGGCTGCAGTCGAGAATCTTCGGCAATGGGCGCAAGCCTGACCGAGCGACGCCGCGTGTGCGATGAAGGCCTTCGGGTTGTAAAGCACTGTCGAGGGGAAGAAAAGCCCGCAAGGGTTTGATCGACCCCTGGAGGAAGCACGGGCTAAGTTCGTGCCAGCAGCCGCGGTAAGACGAACCGTGCGAACGTTGTTCGGATTCACTGGGCTTAAAGGGCGCGTAGGCGGGCGGTCAAGTCAGGGGTGAAATCCTTCAGCTCAACTGGAGAAGTGCCTCTGATACTGATCGTCTCGAGGGAGGTAGGGGCATGTGGAACTTCCGGTGGAGCGGTGAAATGCGTAGATATCGGAAGGAACGCCGGTGGCGAAAGCGACGTGCTGGACCTCTTCTGACGCTGAGGCGCGAAAGCTAGGGGAGCAAACGGGATTAGATACTCGAAGTGTCCCCTATACCGGCGACGGTATAGTGTGCATCCAGCTATATCGGGGGAACCCTCCGTGTCTTGGGACGCAAGGGCAATCCCGAGGGAAGTCATAGCGAAATGACCCCGTAGAGACTATGGAAGAAGGGAGACAGAAAGTGGGGCCTAACCTGCTTTTGTCGGATCGATGTCGAGCAATAATCCTTGGCTCCATCTTGGGAGATGGCTCGCTCAAACTCCACAAACCTTATCGCAACGCTCGATTCTCTTTTCGTCATTCGACAATTCAGCAAGAATATTTCTTCTGGAAAGTCGGTGAATTGAAGGAGATTTCAGCGACGAAAGACGTGTGGTTGCAAACCGACCGCAATGCGTGGGGGACTTCTAAGTTGCGCTATCAGAGTGCGGCCTTAGAAAGCCTCACCGAATTGTATCGGCTGACGCACCCGCATGGGAAGTTTCGCATTCGACGGAAATGGCTGAATCTGTTGACGCCATTGTCGTTGTGCGTTTGGTGGATGGACGATGGTTCGTTGCTCAATGGAAAACAAGGCGTCTTCTGTACGGACGGGTTTTCCTACCCTGAGCTGCTGCTTATCGTTCGCTACTTTCGTAAGGTCTGGGGTTTGAATCTCCGCATTGGGCGTGTCTCTCAAACGGGTCCAAGAAGGCATCAGTATCGGCTGTGGTTTAGGGCGCGGGAGGACTTAAAAAAATTCCTGCGCATTATCCTTCCCCACCTGCCGGCCCCTCTGATGCTAAAGAAAGTATTGCTTCTGTACAAAGATCCCGACTTCCAGCAACGCTGGATCTCTGAAGTAGTTCAAGCGACGGGCTGCGAGGAAGCCGTTGTGCAACAAACAGCGGCGGAATTGAAAGCTAAGCTCAAACGCTTCAGAGAATGATATAGTCCGATCCCCATGGAAACATGGGAGCCGATCGACCCCGGTAGTCCTAGCCCTAAACGATGAGTACTAGATTGTGGACTTAACATGGGTTCACAGTCGAAGCAAAAGTGTTAAGTACTCCGCCTGGGGAGTATGGTCGCAAGGCTGAAACTCAAAGGAATTGACGGGGGCTCACACAAGCGGTGGAGCATGTGGCTTAATTCGAGGCTACGCGAAGAACCTTATCCTAGGCTTGACATGTGCGAAAGCGGTAGGAAGTAGCGTGCGGAAACGTTACGCCAACGGTATCCAGTCCGGAACCTACCACAGGTGCTGCATGGCTGTCGTCAGCTCGTGTCGTGAGATGTCGGGTTAAGTCCCATAACGAGCGAAACCCTTGTCTCCAGTTGCCAGCGGGTCATGCCGGGGACTCTGGAGAGACTGCCGGTGTTAAACCGGAGGAAGGTGGGGATGACGTCAAGTCCTCATGGCCTTTATGCCTAGGGCTGCACACGTGCTACAATGGCATGTACAAAGGGACGCCAACCCGCGAGGGGGAGCAAATCCCAAAAAACATGCCCCAGTTCAGATCGAAGGCTGCAACTCGCCTTCGTGAAGTTGGAATCGCTAGTAATCGCAGGTCAGCAACACTGCGGTGAATGTGTTCCTGAGCCTTGTACACAATTAAAGGCGCCTGGCAGCCTATCAGACTAGGTGGTGCAAATCCACCCTTTCGTAGAGTATGGACAGGACGATACGGGTAACCGCCGTCTGGAGGGTCCGGATCGAACCATAGTCTCAAGCAACAACGGGTGCATCGAGCCGTGCGTGTACCACGGTGAAGGTGCTTACCGCCCAAACCCGGCTTGGGAATGTGGGAAACAGCCTGATAGGTGACCCAGGGAGATCCTGTCACGTCATGAACCCTAACGGCGTGACAGGAAGTCAGCTGACCCATAGTAAGACGATCTTTCGTCCGAAGGGGGAAACCTAATGCTGACCGCTGATTATGTGTTGGGTTTGGTGGATGGCGAAGGAAGTTTCACCGTTCACTTCAATAAGTCCCAACGCCGTCGAGCGAAAGTCGAACTTCGCTTCTGTCTTAAACTGAGAGCGGAAGATCGAGTACTGCTCGATGAGTTGCAGGACTTCTTTGGATGTGGTCGAGTTTACATCCAACGTGACCACCGGCCCAATCACAGCCTCTGCTATCGGTTTGAAGTGAGCAGTCGGCAGGATTTGTGGGAGAAGATTGTACTCTTCTTTGAACAACATCCGCCGCGAAGTCCAAGTAAACAGCGCGACTTCGGTTTTTTCCGACAAGTTTTGCTTCTTGTTCGGCAAGATGCTCACCGAACTGATGATGGACTAGAGTCTATAAGGCAATTAGCGGCACAAATGCATTGGGGCTCGCTGGATGCGCTAGACACGCTTGTCCAGTGGGAACGAGGCATAGGGTTCAAATGACCTCAATCACCGCCCGTCAAGCCACGAAAGGGAGGAGCGCCCGAAGTCGCCTCACCAAGCAGGCGCCGAAGGCGAAACTCCTGATTGGGACTAAGTCGTAACAAGGTAACCGTAGGGGAACCTGCGGTTGGATCACCTCCTTTCTAAGGATTCGATTCTCCGGACCTCCTCTCACGGGAGGGACGGCAACCAAAACATGTTCACATCTTCGTTGTGGCTCGACGCCGACTTGACAAAATAAACCCCGCCGTGTTTGTTGAACACGGCGGGGTTTTTTCTTTGGCCTTGTGCAACTGTCCCGAGGTGAAACTGTGTCTGCCGTTGATGCACCCACTGCCGAGCAGCTGGAGACGTTCGCCAACCCCCAGCCTGGACGCGATTACACCATCGAAATCGTCTGTCCCGAATTCACCAGCCTTTGTCCCAAAACCGGCCAACCGGATTTCGGCACCATCACGTTCACATACACGCCTGGCCCGCGGTGCGTTGAATTGAAATCGCTCAAGCTGTATCTCCAGCGCTACCGCAACCAGGGCGTGTTTTACGAAACGCTGGTCAATCGTCTGCTCGATGATTTTGTCAAGGCGTGCCAGCCGGTTCGCTGCCGCGTCGTCGGCGCTTTCACGCCGCGCGGCGGCATCACCACAACCGTCACCTGCCAGTATCCATCGGAATAATCGTTTTGCTCAGCCGCGAGCCGTAGGTAAGGCGCGTTAGCCGACACACTTGCCTACGGCTCCGCAGCTAAACAAAATTACCGTTCCGGCCCTTCGCGGAACTTATTAACCAGGAAGCGCATCGGGCCCTGGATGCGTTCCAGCGCCTCGTTCACTGCGGCGGGTGAGGGGCGATTCTGACGTTCGAGCAATGCTCCCTGGCCGAAATCAACATAAGCGTCGCGGCGTCGGCCTTGCGCCAATCGCGCCAGGCCCAGGAAGTAGAAAAAGCGGGCATCCTGGCTGTCGTTCTCGATCGTGAGCAAGAACTCCTTTTCGGCCTGGACGTAATCGCGGTCGAAGTAAAAATTCATACCTGCCGCGAAATGGGTCTCCGCCTCCAGCGGATTGGGCGCCCGCAAGCTGTCGGGCCGTTTCAGACGCGGATCATTTTGAAGCAGATAGACCAAGCCGTTGCCGTATTCGCGCGGCAGCATGGGCCGAATGCCTTCAACGTAGGTTTGTAGCGCCTGGTTCCAGCGGCCCTTGATGGCCAGTGCCTGGGCCAACACGAGGAAAGGCACCGTACCGGGGGGCGCTTTCAATACCTCATCGGCCAGCTTTTCCGCCTCTTCCTGACCCGGCCCCTCGGCCGGCAAAAGCGGTGCTTGTAGACCTAGCGTCAGCATCAAGACGAGGTTTTTTGTGTCCGCGAACCCAACTTTTTGGGCGGCCCCAGCAGGTCCGGCAGGCGAGCGGGGCCGCGCCTCACGCGGCAGCAACAGCACACGTGCCAGGGCCATGCGATAACGGCCGCCCTCGGCATCCAGCCGGTCCCCGTGCGCCGCCAACGCCGCTCGATAACTGGCGATGGCCGCATCCACCTGGCCAAGCTCCTCGGCGATGCGGCCGGCGACATAGTGTCCCTCCGCCGCTCCGGCTCGGATGGCCGCATCGGCGTCTTTGCGTGCGGCCATCAGCAACGGCTCGGTTGGCGGCAGCACGCCCTTGGCCTTCGCTTGGGCCGCATCCAGCTCGATCAGACCCCGCTGGGCCAAGAGCTTGCCTTGCTCTTTCTCCGGCAACACTTTCATGGCCCGCGTCAACACGTCCAGTGCCGCCTCCATCCGGCCCTGATCGTATAAATTCCGGGCCTGGGAGATGAAATACGCCGCTGGATGGGACACTTCTTTCAGGGCGGCCTCGGCACGGACTTGCCATTCGCCTTTGTCCACGGCGCCTTTGGCCGCCTCCAGCCGCTTCTTGGCCTCGCTGAATTGCTCGCTGTTCCGCAAAGCCAGTCCTAGCACGACTTCCGCTTCGCCCTTCTGTACCGCGGACGCTTGCGGGTCTGCCAAAACGCGATTGGCGTCCCGCACCGCCTGGCTGACCAACTCACTCCGGTTGCGATTTTCGTCCAGCAGCAGCAGCCACAACGGCAACATCTCCTCCGGCCGCCGCCGCTCTTGCAAGGACGCCGACAACCGCTCGATCTCGTCGCGCTGCCGGCGAATGACGCCCTGCGGATCTTTGGACTTGGCGACCTCGATCGCTTTTTTCACGGCTTCGTCGATGTTCGCTTTGCCATCCGAATCGAGGAACTTGGCTTCGGCCAACTTGGTGCGGACCTTTGTGAGCGTGGCGTTGAGGTCGTCTTTGTCTTTCGTTAATTTCCCTATTTGCTCTTTGGCAGATGTCAAATCGGCTTGACGTTCCTCGATCGTCTTCTTCGCCGCCTTAAGCTCGCCGTCCAATTTCGTGTTCTCTTGCTTGGCGTTCTGGAGTGCCTTCTCCAAATCGGCGGCCTTGGCCTCGGCTTCTTTTTGGTCCTTTTGCGCGGCGGTAATTTTGTCCTGCAACTCCTTGGCCATCTTCGTGCTTTGCTGGACCTTCTGGACCAGCGCTTGCAGCGCCTGCGACGGCGTGGTCTTATCGGTCAGATAGCCGCCGTCGCGGAGTTCCTTCTCCAGTTGCCAGTACGCTTTCAGCTCGTCGCAGCAGCGGAGGAAAATTTCTTCGGCCGGATCGCTGAGCGGATTTTGCGCTTTGCGCAGGCGCGTGAAACGCCGCTGATCGTGGAGCTTCCGCGCCTGGTCCAGAGCACGAATGGCCTCCTCGAATTGGCCTCTATGCGCCAGGTGGGCCGCTTCCCAAAATGCAAAGCCGGCCTCCTTGTTGTCTGCTTGCTGCGGCGGCGGAGCTGGCGGTGAGGGTTGGGGTTGCGATTGCGGCTGTTGCTGGGGCGGCTGTTGTTGGGGTTGGGGTTGCGATTGCGGCTGTTGGAGACCGATCAAGAGCAGGGCCAGCAGCACTGTGCAGTCCTTCCCTCCGCCCTGGGGCGGCATCAGGGCCGCGCCCGCCGCTTTGGCCGCAGTCTTCAGATCCACACGCTTGACAGCTGCCTCGAAACGCTGTTTTTGCACTGGATCGTTGGCAAACATTTGCGCCGCCTTGGCATATTCAGCGCGAGCTTCCGGCAGCTGTCCGGCCAACTCTTTGATAAAGGCCAGATCGTAGAGGGCGTTGGGATCGTTTTGCTCCGCTGCTTTTTTCAGGTCGTCGAGGGCAGGCGCCAAGGCAGGATCTTGCGGATTGATCTTGCTGCCGACGTTTTTGAGATAGCTTCCCAAGTGATATTCGCCCCGCACCGTCCATTCTTTGGCACTGGCTGCCTGCACTTGCTCGATGCCGGCCGTCTTGGCTTCGTCCCAATCGCCGCTGGCCACTCGGGCGGCCAGCGTTTCCAACGATGGCGCCGCCTTCGCCGCTTGAGGTAAGCCTTGGGGTACATTGAGCGGCAGGGATGCTTTCTTCTCTTCACCCGGTCCCATCAACGCCCGCACTCCGATCGTTCCACCCGCGCCGATCAAAATGCCAAGGATCGTCGCGCCAGCCAAGGCCAAGATGTTCGAGCGCGGCTTGGTAGCTTTGGCGGGTTTCTCTTCTTCTGCTTCGGCGGCTTCGGCCGCCTCAACCGCTTCTTCCGCTTCCGCAGCAGTGATCGCCTCTTCCCCCTCGGCGCTTGGGGCGGTCTCCTGGGTCGCCGAAACGCTGGACGCCGTGCTCTCCTCGGCCGGGGTCTCTTCCAAGTGGGCGAGCATCTCATCGACTTCTTTCTCCGAGACGGCCTTCTCTTGGGCGATTACCTCTCCTGTAGGCGGCTCCGCCATCAGAGATTCCAGAGCAATATCGCTGGCCGACGGCTCCGGCGGCTCCGGCTTGGCCACATCCACTACGGCAGCTTCGGCGAGGTTCACACCGGAATTGCTCGCCACCTCTTCCAGCAGCACCCCCGAATCGCCCGCAGCCACCTCTACCGGCGCGCCGCCGAGGTTCACTGCCGAATCCGCCGGGGTCGCCTCCGGCTGCGGCGGACCCGCTGGTTCTTTTCCCGGTCCAGCCAGCTGCGTGGTACGTTCGTCGCTCTGTGCGGCCAACTGGGTCTTGCGCTCCTCGCCCCGGCCGGCTAATTGGGTTTTCTTTCCGGCTGCACAATGAGGGCAGGCCGTCAGGTTGTCCGCATAGTCTTGATCGCATACATCACAGTGTTTCGCCATAGCCTGGTCCACTCCGCTCTAGAGGTGTGTTCCCATGAAATCATCACAGTGCGGGAGAAACCGCCGGACCATAAGGACATCGAAATGCAGGCGCTCCTTAATATAGCCCGGAGCGGCATCACTGTTGCCCTATTTTCTGCATTTTATCGGCAGAATACAACAGAATTCCGCCAGGTTCGACGCCGCGCCGTTCACACAATCGTTACAATTGTTGCAATCCGCAAAGACGGGCGATGCGTTCGGCAAAGTTCGGATAGGCCGCGATCAACGCCTCTCGATCCGCCGCCTCGTAGTCGGCGAAATCAAATCCCGGCGCCATGGTGGCGCCCAAAAGTGCAAACGCGCCGCCGTCTAGCATGGCAACCAAGGCTCATACGCTGCGACGCCGGCGGCGGCATCCTGCCGTTGGTCATCGAGCGTCGCTAAAGGGAAGATTTCGTCGCAAGGCCAATTCGAGGTAGGCTGCACGGATCTTTGTCATGCGCCGTCTCTTTTTCGATAGACAAGTCTTTTGGAACAGTCTATGGATTGTGTCGTGGTGGTACAAGAAAGGTGTCCCGAAGGTCGTCACGCGGCGAGAAGATCCAACCATCATCTCGATGCCACCGTTTTCGGGTTCGCTTCCTTGGTAGAATCTTTCAGCACAAACCGCAGTTGATGTAGATGCTTGACGGGCATCCGCCAATCGGGCGGGACGCTGGTATCGGTGACGCCGCTCGCCAGCACCCATACAGGTTGACCCGGAGCGGGGCGAAAGGCTGCCCCGATGGGCAGCTTCATCGGTTCGCGCGTGGGAGCCAGGGGCATTTCTTCCGGAGCGCTCAGCTTGTGATAGTCGTAGGACAGACAGAACAGCTCGCCGTTGGCCCTGGCTTTGTCCCAATCGATTTGGCCAGCCCACCAAACGCGGTCGCCGTATTGTTCCAGATACCAGCGGAACAGGGAATCCATGTCCTCGCGCTTGTTCAGCACCACGATGGGAGCGCCCGAGCGCACCTCGGCCGCGACGGCTTGCATGACTTGGCGTGTCCATAACGCCTCCAGGGTGCGGTAGGGATGGACCACATCGCGGACCATTCCACAGACGCCCACGAACAGAAGCAACGTAGCAACGCCGATGATCCAACGACGGCGGGCGGCCGCGGAGCGAAGGCGCTCCAAGAGGACGGCGGCGCCCATGCCGGCGCTGAGGCAGATGGCAGGGGCGAGATGCTGGCACAGCCGGCACGAAGCACCATAGGGATAGCGGTGCAGCACAGCGGCGAGTAATCCCAGTCCGAAAGGCGCCAGGCACAGCACCAGTAAATCCCGGCGGCCCGCTGTCCAAAAATGCCAGACGCCCACCAGGAACAGGAACGTCGTCAGTACGCTGCCGCCGTCTTGCGCGCCGATGGGGAAAGCCATCATTTGGCCCGTGTGTGCGAAAACCAGCCATTTCACCAGGGCCAACGGCTGCGCAGGGGGGAAGCCCTCGGCCCAGTAATCTTGCATGCCCTGTTCAGTCGTCGCCCCTTTATCTGGCGAATGCAGCTGACTCTGCCCGGCAATGAGGTAATGCCCCAGGAAAGCAGCGAGCAACACGGTGTTGTAAGTGCTCCACAAGGGCCGTCCTTTCCACCCCTGCCGCCATGCCGTCAGCAGCAGAGTGAGACTGATCGCGCCGGCCACGAAAACAACGGGGTAAGAGCTAAAGATCGCCAATGGCGTCGCCAGGGTAAGCAGGACCAGCCAGCGCCCTTGTTGCGGACATTGCAGCCAGCGCACGGCAGGCAGCAACAACAACAGCGACATGAACAGGTCGAGTGCATACGGCTTGGTGAAAGCGCCCATCGACACCGGCCAGATGGCGACAGCCAGAAACCCTACGGCAATCATCTGGGCCAAGGGCGGCAGCGTCGCCCGCGCCAGCCGCCAGAACAAAAACAACGACGCCATCCCCGCCGCAAACGGCAGCAGACGCAGTGCCAACTCCGAGGCGCCGAACAGACGCAGGGAGGTCAATTCGCCCCAGAGAAAGAGAAGCGGGGCCACCTGGCAATTGTGCAGCCCGCGCGTCAGACCGAGATAATCGAGTTCCAGAAAATTCAGACAAATAAACGCTTCATCATCCCACATTGGGAAACGCAACAGATAGCGCACAAGGCGCCAGAGGACGCCGATAGCGAGCAGAAGCAGCGTGAGCCGGCGGAGCAGCACAGGATATGGTCGTTCATCGCTGACATCCGAACCGCAGGAAATCGTGGCCATGACTCGCCGCCTCCGCACTCGCTAGAATCATCCTCTATCGAGCAATCATCGGATGCACAGGAGCGATCACTTAAAGGCAACCTTGGCGCTTTGGCGCGATGGTGTGGGGAAGATAAGATAAGCGGTAATGCCCGATGATCTCGTTTGCTTGACTTCGGTGCAAGGATGTAGATAGTAAAGGAGGGTTGTGGCGGATAGCGCGTGGGAAAGCTTCTGCAAACCCGGATAGGGCTTACGTTATGGTAAATCGCCGGAATAAAATGCTTTGTCGGCATACTCTTCCGAAGCGCCGACCTCCCAAAATCACGGCCTTGAACGGCGAGAAGCTAATTCCGTTCGGATGGTACGGGGGAAAGTTCTCCCATCTCGCCTGGTTGCTGCCGCTGTTGCCCAAATGCCATCATTATTGTGAACCTTTTGCCGGCTCCGGCGCCGTCCTCTTAAATCGCGCCCCCTCCCCGATCGAAACGTACAACGATTTGGACGGAGAAGTCGTCAACTTTTTCCGCGTCTTGCGGGATGAAAAAGAGAAACTGGTCGAAGCCATCGGCCTGACCCCTTTCTCACGCGAAGAATTTGCCTTGGCCTGCAAGCTCGATCCGAAACTGCCACCTCTCGAACGCGCCCGCCGCTTCTACGTGCGGGCGCGACAAGTGAGGACTGGTTTGGCGCAAACAGCTACGCTAGGTCGATGGGCCAATTGCAAGAACACATCGCGTGCCGGAATGAGTGGGGTGATTAGCCGCTGGCTTGGCGCGATCGAGGATTTGCCGCTGATCGCCGAACGTCTCTTGCGCGTCCAGATCGAAAATCGTCCGGCAGAGGACGTGATCCGTTTGTATGACTCCCCGGATACGCTTTTTTACTGCGATCCTCCCTACATTCACGACACGCGCGGCGACGCCAAGGCCTATGGCTATGAGATGACAAATCAGGAACATGTGGAGCTTGCCAAACTCCTCAACAGTGTTCGCGGCAAAGTTGCGATTTCCAATTACCAGTGCGAACTGATGGATAAACTCTATCCCCCCCCGAAATGGCACAAGACGGTGAGCAGCGCACGCACGAACCATGCCACCAAGGGCACCCGCATCGAAGTCCTTTGGACGAATTATGAACCGCAAACGACAACCGAGACAGCCAACAGTGAAGGGTCCCTGTTCGCAGATCCTTGAGGCAGCTTTCCAAGCCGCGAAAGCCGATCTCGCAAAGGGCTTCATTTCAGACAAGGATCTAGCGGGGAAGATATCGTTGATAGCGCTCTGTCCTAGCAACCGGGCTGGCGCCCGATTTCTTTTGGCTGCAACGCTGGCAAAGATCCATAAACCGGGTATTGATATTCGCAAGCCATTCATAGGAACTTACGCGGATGCAGATAAAGCCGATGCCTATAGTGTTCGCAGTTATGATGAGAGATATGTCTCAAAGTTCATCAGCAAGCACAAACTGCCATGCGGTACTACGACTGGTTCGTTGACTCCTGGTTTTCGGACGAAAACCGTCGTCCTCGATCTGAACCAAAGCCTCACCGGACGTCCGCGCGAGCTATATACTGCAATTCTTCACGTCTTCCATGCGATCCAATCTCAAAAGGCGTCCGCCGCGAACGTTCTCAACGAGTTGGTTCGTCTTCTTATCGTTGAGCGAGATGAGCGCCAGGCACGCCTGGAGAGCCTGAAGAAAGGACTGCAAGTGGAAGCCGGTGATCTGGCGCTATCGTCCGAAGACATCGTTCGGCTGATCGAACAGCACCTTGCTCGCAAGCATTCTTCGCGGCTTCCGGTCCTCGTTGTCGCAGCAGCGTATCGAGCAGCTTCCAAGAAGCTTGGGGAGAAAGTGTTACCGCTCAAAGCTCACACTGCTGCGGATAAACAGACAGGCGCCCTCGGAGACGTGGAAATCACATTGTCGGGCGATGACAAGGTGGTTACAACCTACGAAATGAAACATAAACCTGTGACTGTCGGAGATATCGATATCGCCATTCAGAAGATTGCCGAGGGTGCGAGGGTCCAGAACTACATCTTTGTAACGACTGCACCCATTGACTCGGCCGTCCCGGAATACGCCAATCAGCAGTACAGAGAGCTAGGTGGTGTCGAAATTGCCGTACTGGGTTGCGTAGATTTCTTGCGCCATTTTCTTCACCTGTTTCATCGTCTTCGCATAAAGTTTCTCGATGAGTACCAAGAGTTGGTGCTTTCTCAACCGGAGGGCGACGTTAGCCACACTTTGAAAGAAGCGTTTCTCAGCCTTCGCCGCGCCGCTCAAGCGGCAGAATAGGCGGTTTCTTCGGTTCGTCACTCGCTTCGCCGCAGGCGTGCCCAGAATCCGCCGTCGGCGGGCCGGCCGGGCACGGTATCCTCAGTGGCTTCCAGCTGTAACTCTGGGTTGCTTTCCAGCACCGACTCGACGACCTGCTGATTCTCTTCCGGCTCGATGCTGCACGTCGAGTAAACAACGATCCCTCCTGGGCGGACATACTGGACCGCGGTGTGAAGCAAGCGTTTTTGTAGGGCCACAAGCTGCGGTAAATCATCCGGCCGCAGGCGCCAGCGTGCTTCGGGACGCTTGCCGAGGACGCCGGTGTTGCTGCACGGCACATCGACCAGGACGCGATCGAAAGGGCCTGGCGGGACATCCGTGCCGTGTTCTTTACGGATTTTGTATGTCTCGATTATCGTCAACCCCAGGCGTTGGGCCAGATCGGCGACGGTTTGCAAGCGTTGTCCGTCCACATCGCAGGCGACGATGCGGCCGGTGTTATGCATCCGTTCGGCGAGGTGCGTGGTTTTGCCGCCGGGGGCGGCGCAGAGATCGAGAATGGTTTCGCCTGGTTCGGGCGCCAGCGCCGAGGCGACGCGCATGGCCGACTCGTCTTGGACGCTGAACCAGCCGTCGGCGTAGCCGGGCAGGTCGCGGATGGGTCCGGGTTCATGCAGCCGGATCGCTTGCGGATGTTCGCCCGGTTCGGCGGCATGGCCGGCATCGTGAAGGGCCGCCAGCAATTGCTCGCGCGAACACCGCAACAGCTGACAACGCAATGTCAGCGGCGCGGGGCCGGCAAACCAGAAGCCGAGACGTTGGCATTCCGCGAACCCGTAGCGCGGCAGCCAGCGATGGACCAGCCAGTCTGGCAAGCTGAAGGCGGCGACGAGATATTTGTGCGGTTGGATCGCGGGATCAGGGAAAACAGGGCGGGACAGGCGACGATATTCTCCGTGTTCTAAGGGCAGCGCATCCGCCGCGGCGGCAGTTGTGTGCTCCGCGGTCAAGAGTTCCGACAAGCGGCGGAGGACGCCGTTAAGGAAGCCACGCGCACCGGGACGGCCAAAGGAGACGGCCAGTTCAACGGTCTCATGCACCGCTGCATGTGCAGGAATGTGCCGGAGCAGGGCCAATTGACAAGCACCCAAGTAAAGCGCGTCCCACAGCCATGTTTCGACCCGATGCGCAGGCCGATCCACCAGCGGTTGCAGCAGCGCCCGCAGTGTGCCGCGCCGCCGCAAGACGCTGTAAACCAGCTGCGTGACTAATCGGCGGTCGGCGGCAGAGAGAGGGTGGGCGGCGAATCGGCGATCGAGAATTGCCTGAAGGAAGGCGTCGTGCTTGTGACAATCGAGAAGCACTTGCAAGGCGAGACTGCGGGCGTTGTGGCAGCGTCCGCGAAAAGTCGGTAGCTTACGCTTCATGGCGTCTCCGGACCAAAGCGATCGCCGGCTTGAAGTTTATGGCCGCGCAGAAACTCTTGAGCTGACATCCGGCGCTTGCCGGCCGGTTGCAGTTCGAGGATTTCTACGGCCTCATTAGCGCCTGTCGCCACCCAGAGAGATTTGTCGGCGGGGAGCAACACACCGCCCGGCGCCAGGTGATCGGCTGTGGACGAAGCAACGGCTACTTCTCCCATGCGATAGAGGATCACGCGAAGCGGTGGGTGTCCGCGCCGATGCAGAAAAGTATACGCGGTCGGCCACGGTTGCATGGCCCGAACCTGATTGCTTACCTGGCCGGCGGCGCGACTCCAGTCGATCAGTCCATGCTCTTTCTTCAATTTCGGCGCTCTGGTCGCCTGGCTGGGATCTTGCTTGCGGCCTTGGACCGTACCATTCTTTATCTGCTCGATTACCTGAAGCGCCAGCCGCGCCCCTAGCGGCGCCAGCCGCGCTTCGACATCGCCCGCGGTTTCGTCCGGCCCAATATCAATCGCTTCCTGGGCTAGTATGTCGCCGGCATCGAGTGACACAGACATTTTGATAATCGTGACGCCAGTGCGTGTCTCGCCGTGATAGATGGCCCAGGCGATTGGGGCGGCGCCGCGGTATTTCGGCAACAGCGAAGCGTGAACATTGATGCCGCCATGCGGCGGCACGGCCAGAACGTCCCGCGAGAGGATCTGGCCATAAGCGGCAACGACGAGCAGGTCCGGCTGGAGCGCCTGCAAAGCCGCGACACCTTCCGGCGTGTTGATATTCTCTGGCTGAAGGACGGGGACGCCGTGTTCCTGGGCGAGGGTCTTCAGGCCACGGCCGGTCTGCCGGGTTGAGCCGCGCTCGGCACCGGCGGCACGATCCGGCTGCGTCACCAGACCGACGACCGAATGGGGGCTGGCCAAAAGCGCTTCCAGGGTCGGCTCGGCGAACAGGCCTGTACCCATCATGACGAGACGCATGACGATAATCCTTCGATTAAAGGGGTGGGGCCGCGTCCGTCGGCGGCGAGCCGTTCTGTTCCATCGCTGCCGAGCGCTCCTTGAGAATGCGTTCCAGCTCGGCCGTGGCCGGGATCTCACCCTTCTCCTGGGCGCGTTGGAAATTCTGCTCGAATTCCTTGAGGGCATTGCGGCTGGCCAGGCGGGCGATGGTGCCCATTTTGTCGATGAACAAGATGCCGTCGAGATGATCGACTTCGTGCTGCCACAGCCGCGCTTCCAAATCGCTGACGCTCTTCTCGACGACCTCGCCGCGCAGATTGTACGCCTGTACACGAACCGTCTTGGCCCGGCGAACCTTCTGAAACAGGCCCGGAAAACTGAGACAGCCTTCCTCACCTTCGATCGTGCCCTTGCGCTCCAGGAGGACGGGATTGAGCAACACTTCCTCCTTGTCGCGCTGCTGCGGATCGCCGGTCGGATTGAGAACCACGATGCGATAGGGCAGAAAAACCTGGTTGGCGGCCAGACCGAGACCTTTGTGTTCGTACATCAATTCGAGCATCCGCCCGGCATCCAGGTGGACCTGCTTGTCAATGGCGACCAGCGGCTTGGCCGGATGACGCAAGGCCGGATGCGGATAGACGACAATCTTCATATCTTTCTCGAATGCGGAAAAATAAAGGCATAAGCAACAACTGGATTATATCGCCTGGCGCCGGCAGGACAAAGTGGAAGGCAAGCATCGTCCGAGCCGCACAGGCAGCGAAGCAAGCGGCTAAACTTCTGCTTACTCCACTGCGTTTGCCTGCACGGCTCAGAGAACACATACAGCAACCAGCCGCTCCTACAGCAGCAAGAACAAGAACGTGACGTTAATGCTCCCAAACAGATCGACGCTCACGAGGTTTCCCTGCGAATTGAAGGTGGACACCAGTAGTGGGATGCCGAAAAACCTGTCTGTGATCGTCTCTGTACCATTGCCATTGATCGTTTCAACGCCCCCCAATAACGAGTCAACGAATGCCAGCAACGGTGGCACGTTCAAGGATGGTGGTCGGGGCGGCGGCGACGGCGGTCTTTACGAGTTCGGGCGATCAATAAACTTTGTAACCCCTTCAAGCGAGTAAGGGACATTTCTGATCTCCATGCAAGGGTGCATACTTCGAAGGTGAGAGCGACGATTGTTATACGGGCACGGGGAGATTGGATATTTTTTCCCTTTCCTCGTGCCCAGTATAACACCCCCCGCTCGCCAGAGAACAACCGGGGGGTTCACACCCCCCGCTCGCCAGAGAACAACCGGGGGGTTAACACCCCCCGCTCGCCTATGTCTGAGCTCGATCCGATATTTCTCCGGACGAACGCTACATTGCGGGATTGCTGAGCCGCATTCGGCAGGGGTAGTTGTCCGTGGACGCTTCGTCGCAACGTCGTTTGCGTTTTGGGCCCCGAACTTAGCGTCGCAGATGGGCGTCCAAGAAGGCCCGGATGGCTGCGGCGTTGCGTTGTTGTTCTTTGGGGCCCCAGTTTTCGCCGTGGTCCTTGCCGTGCAGGGTCATCAACTGTGAGGAGACCCGCGCTTTGCGGAGGGCGGCGTGCAGCAGTTGGGCCTGTTCATAAGGGACGACCGTATCCGCAGTGCCGTGGATAGTCAGCACCGGCGGTGCGCCGCGATGAACGTAGGCTAACGGCGAGGCCGCCCGGTAGAGCCCGGGCAGCTGCTCGCGGCTGCCGCCCAAAAAATCGGCAATTACCAAACGTGTGGTCTCCGGCCAGTCCGGCCGTGTCAGGTCGGTCGGGCCTGAGATGTTGATGACGGCCTGGACACGGCTGGATTGTTCTGGATGACCGCCCTCGCCCTCTAGCCCCTCCTGCGCTTCCGTCAACCCCAGCAAGAGTGCCAGATGCGCCCCGGCCGAGAAACCCAGCGCGGCGATGCGTTCGCGGTCGATCTGGCGGCGTTCCGCATGGGCGCGGAGCCAGCGCACAGCACATTTGGCATCCTGGATCTGAGCCGGGAACTTGTGCCGTGGGGCCAGGCGATAACCAACCGTGGCGGCGACGTAACCCTGACCGGCCAAAAGAGCGGCAAGGGGGCGATGGACCTCATGAGAACCTTTGGCCCAACCGCCGCCGTGAAGGATGACCACGGCAGGAAACGGCCCCGGCACGTCCTTGGGAGCGAAGAGATCGAGCTGCAAATCCTCACCGCCGGCATGGCCATAAACGACATCCAGCTCCTCGCGGACAGGATAGCTCGGGACCGACGCAGTACCGTTCCCCCGAACCGGCAGCGCGCCGGCTTCACCTGAGGACCGAGAGCGAAGAGATGCGCAGCCAAGACTCGTCGCAAACGCAATGCAGAATCCGCAGCGCAGAATGCCGAAGAACAGACAAAACGAGTTTCTCATCTCCAAATAGTGACTTTCACCTTCGGCGCTGTCCACTCGCTGAGGGCATTCTGAGCTCGGCATTCTGCGTCTGGCCTTCTGCATCTTGCATTCTTGTGTCTCCTGGCAATCCTGCCGTATTTGCGGCCAGTCCATTCGCTAGGCAAAAACGCCAGCGCCGGCGGCGCCCTCTGTATCCGCCAACAAAGCTCAAGAAACGTCCCGCCAATTGCCGATAGGATGAGGAGTAAGACCCTTGCGCCTACAATACTGCCTTCGCTCTGATCCGTCGAGGAGGACCAGGAAAGCAAGGCAAATGGGGCGAAGCATCCGCGGGAGGGCAAGCGATGGAGGGGCTGCGCGTGGTTAAGGAACCGTTGACCCCGCAGACGCCGTGCAGTCGCTGTCAGTCAGCCGGCTGTCCCTGGGACCGGCTCGCCGGTCAGTCTATCTGTCCGGATTGCCAAGAAGCGTTGGCCCAAGGCGAGGGAGAGCCGTTTATTGTCCGTACCGAAAAACATCGCTGTGTCATCTGCCAACAGCTGGGCACCGTCCGCTATTTGACCTATCCTCTGCACTCGGCCGAGCCGGTAGAGATGGATTTGTGCCCGCGCCACTTCCAAGCACTGTTGGCGCGACGGCTGGATCGTCATGCCTATCACCAATTGAGCCGGCAACTGCAAACGCTGGGCTTCTCGACCCGTCAGGTATTTCTGCTGCACGAAGCGTTTTACGATGAGCAGGGCCATTCGTTGCAGCCCGTGCCGGAACTGTAGTCCGATCGTCTCAAGAGAACGATCATGCAAGGGATCCTTTCCTCGTTCCCAGGTCGGACCTGGGGACGCACTGACCACGAAGTTCCCCCATTTCCAGTCCCGTCCTGGGAACAAGGGCTGTATATCGTTTCGATTGTGCAATTCTTACGCTGCGCCGGCCCCGCCTATGTGTGGGTGTTGGTGGGACTGATCGTTCCTGTGCTGCGGCTGGTCTGGAGCGCGGACTATCGCTGGAGCGTGTGGTCGCGGGTGCAACGGGAATGGGCCAGTATCAAGGCATTTGCAAGTGACCGTTCTCGACTACCGTGGCGGGCCACCGCGTTGCTGATTGTGTTGCCGGCGGGGTTGTATTTCCTGTCTCAAGGCCGGCCCCTGATGAGCGGCGATTCCAAACCGATCACGCTGACTGCCTCCGCCCTGGTGCGCGACGGGACCACGGACCTTAGCGCTTTCATATCAGAATATGCCTCCGTGTACCGCCCCGATGCCAGTTCGACCCTGCCGTATTTCTTGGTGCGGACGGCGACGGGTGTACATTCCAGCTACCCTTCGGGAATGTTCCTGTTCGCCGTGCCCTCGGCAGCGTTAGCCCGGCTGCTTGGTGCCGACCTGTCGTCCGGCGGAGTGCAGGACCGCATGGAGAAAGGCGTCGCTTCCTGGTTGGCAGCGGCGTGCCTGGGACTGTTCTTTTTGCTCGCGCTGCACCTAGTCGATGCGGCCAGTGCGGCGTGGATGACGCTGCTTCTAGCGACGGGATCGGGCATGTGCAGCACGGTAGCGCAAGCGCTCTGGCAGCATGGCGGGGTCCTGTTCTGGATGTTGCTGGCGCTCCTGATTGAGTTCCGCACCTGGCGGCGTCCAACGCTGCTTGCAATGCTGCTTCAAGGCGTGGCCCTGGCTATGATGTTCGCCTGTCGTTTGCCGTCGGCGTTGCTCATCGCGGCGTTTGGCGTTTGGCTGTTGATCCGAGCACCACGCCGCGCGGTCGTGGTTGGCCTCCTCGCTGCCTTAGCCTATCTGCCGTGGGCATGGTACTATGGGACAACGTACGGCCACATTTTCGGACCCTCGATTCGGCAACTGGAAATGTTCACGGGCAGCTGGCGCGACACGCTCATCCCCCTGCTGTTCAGCACCGATCACGGACTGCTGGTTTATCAACCGTGGATCGTGCTGGGGCTGACGATGGCCGTGCCGAGCATGCGCCGCCGTTTGCCGGACATGCCGATAGATGCGCCACGCGGTTGGCAATGGTTGTGCCTGGCCGTCATTGGAGCGCAGGTGGCGCTGATCGCCTCGTGGTACTGTTGGTGGGGCGGGCAGTGTTGGGGATCGCGGCTCCTTGTCGAAACGGTGCCGTTTTTCGCTCTGCTTTGTCTCCCTTCTCTTGCCGTCCTTCGTCGGTTGGCATGGGGCCGCCGGTTCCTAGGAGCGACGGCACTCCTCGCCGCTTTCGTGCAGCTGCCCGGAGTGTATTTGAAAGCAGACTTCCGCGATACCCAACCAGCGCTAATCGGCAGTGCAACCCCGGAACCGCCGGGTTCCTGGAAACACTGGCCGTTCCTCACACCGTTTGTCGGCGCGCTGCACAGCTGTCACTGATGGAATGGGCTTCCGCTTTATACTGGGCGAGCGGGGGGGGTGAAACCCCCGGGAGCACAACCGGGGGGTCACACCCCCCCCCGCCCGCGGATACCGAGGGGGGTAACACCCTTTCAAGGGGAGGGTTTCAAGATCCCAGCCCCTGACCGGCAGGGGGGGT
>Ga0078972_1006050_pt1 | contig 29461 bp, 20 predicted proteins | sample YelNatPaOPGAMG01_FD_67568 | JGI IMG/M metagenome (GOLD analysis project Ga0078972, IMG submission 67568) | Hot spring thermophilic microbial communities from Obsidian Pool, Yellowstone National Park, USA - OP-RAMG-01 (SPADES assembly) (version 2) | ecosystem: Environmental > Aquatic > Thermal... | reverse complement strand
CTGGAGATTTTCCCGCAGAAATTGATATTGTTCCGGTATTTCTCATGCAATTCCTGCTGGCTTAGTGGGCGCTGGGGATATCCACGCATGGCGGGATATTGATAAACCGCTGAGTATTCTTTACCAGAACTTAATTTTATAATTAATTCAACGGCATAGTTTTTCTGACGGGAAGGTATGTGCCTGACCTTTCCAGCCAGTTTGATTACTGCCGGATCTCTGACGGCTTCTTCAGTGTAATGCTCAAGCCTGGCGCCTTTCCTCAATAGTACGTTGGCGGCGCTATAAGCCTGATAAAAAAGTGCTGCTGGCTGGGCATCACCCTCTTTAAAAGGTTGAGTTCCATAACTGTTGAGCTGCATAGGGTGTATACCGATGATAATTTCCTGGATATCCTCAGGATTGACCTCATGCTCCTGTATGATATCTAGTCCGCAATCGATAATGTTATGGTTTCCATAGCAGGAGGGATATTTTTTATGCATTCCCTTGACATAAAATTCTTTGCCCAGGTCGCGGTTCATATATTCAGGATGGTAGGGTTTAGCGCAGTAGCATTCAAAATAACCCTGTGGACCCAGCAGTGGATCTTTTAATCCTGTGTATCCTTTTTGTGCCATCAGAGCGGCGATAATTCCATTTCGGGCAGCCATTGCCCCGTACAGCTTAAACGTCAGGACGCCATCCCATAGAGATCTAAATCCGCCGGCAACTTGAGTGGCAAGAATTCCAAAGGCGTTCAGTAATTGTTGCTCATTCAAACCGAGTAACCTGCCTGCGATGCCGGCAACTCCGAAGGCATTGGCAGTACCCACGGGGTCGAACGGCTGGCTAAAGTTGATCCCCTGAACAAAAGCGATGCGGGCAGCAAGGTCTCCGCCGAGTATCACTGCGGTGAGCAGGTCTTTACCACTAGCCTCGGTGTATTCTGCCAGGGAAAGGGCTGCCGGTACCGTTGAACTCTCAACGTGACCGGCGAACATTCCCTCATTTTGCCCGAATGGATAGGGACCGACGGCTTCGTGGTCGTACGAACGGCACTGCAGGCTGTTAATCATGGCAGCGTGTGGTAGAGGTACTTTATCCCCGTGAACCAGTATGGTAGCCTCACCTTTGCCACCCCATTGCCTGACCAGGTCGAGCAGGGCTGAATTACCGGGACCATTCCAGCCGCTAACCATGACGGCAATTAGATCTAGCACCTGGTTTTTGGCATCCCGGATAACCGCAGGACTAAAATCTTTGAAATTCACATCCAGCACATTGTGGATCAGTTCCAGTGTTGGGTTTGCCATAGCTCCTCCTTTTTGATTATGCTTTCTATTTCATTGCTGGTTGGTGTACCCGGTTTACCTGCAGCCTTTCCGTAAACATTCAGGAAGCAGATTTTTTCTTCTGGCTTTCATATTCGGGTGGAATGTAACCAGACCAATCGGCTACCCGGTTAGGATCCAACATATTTCTGACCTTCTGCAACCATTTATCCGCATGGTCGTAAATCGGTCCCCATCTTTCATGAATATGTTCGATAGCCTCAACCTGCATCATGGCACCGCGGTTGGTATAGCCAAAGCGCCTGAATGGCCCGTTGGGATCATACACCAGGTTCATGTATTCTCTGGCAGCCGCCAGTGACTCTGGATCCCAGGGGTCATATCCGGTGGCAATGCCTCCGGAAGAACCGAGAGAAAAGTGTTCCATGGGACGGTAGGACATACCCATGTTTGGTTGCACAATATAGCCCCGTTCTCTGAAAGGTTTAAATGCCTCTACCTCAATAGGTCTGAATTTAAGTTGCATTTCAGTCGAGCCATCGGCACCCTGAATGGAGACCATAAAGTCTCCGGTAGCTCGCAGTCCACCGATACCAGTTGACCACATCTGATACTGGAACCGCTGAGCCATAATTTTGGGGTTATTCAGATCTGGATCGAGGTAGCCTTCCCATTTTTTGACCACTGCCATTACGGCTTTTTCTCTGTAAGCCAGTTCCCGTGCTGAATGACCGTTGATAAAAACTGGAACAGATCTGGCTATCTTGTTTGGATCTTCCATTTTGCCCTCTTTCATTTTTGTCCACATTTCGTCATTACCCTCTTCCTGGAAGCCGGTAGCCATGTATGCCGGGGCGACAATACAGGCGAGTTCAGCCTGTCCGATTTCTGTGGATGCTTTTAGCATTTGTTCCGTGGTCGGAAAGGTGAATACCCAGGCTTTGTAATTATCGGGAATTCTGGCAAGTTGAGCTGCAGATAATGCCTCACCTGGCTTTCTTTCTAGAGGTTGCATGGTGGGAGGATCTGAATACCAGGGATAGAGTTTCACGCTGCATTTTGTGATGATACCATTGCCTCCGTTGGCACCTGCGCGACCTCTCAAAATTCCCCTCAGGCTAAATCCCGGTCCATCACCGGAGAACCAGCCTCCCTCCCGATTGGAGGTTCCCAGGTTTAGAATGTCACCTGTTGGCAGGACCCATTCGCAGCCCAGCACGTTGCGACCGTAGCCACTGGTGTAAATCTGAGAGATGGTCATTTCCTGGTGGCAGCAGGCAAGGGAAATGACCGAGGCGCTATAGCCTACTCCGGGTTTTCCCGTATAGAGACCTACCCTGCCGGCAGCATCCTGTAGCTGGTAAACCGTTACATAAGGCTCAACCACGGCGTGCATGTTCTTTTCGTCAATTTCAAGAATACGGTTTAATCTTTTCAATTCCAGGAGGATGCCCCTTTCGCTGCTCAGGTAGGTTGCCACATATTCAAAAGCCCGGGCGGAGGCTTTAAACAGTATGCCTGCCTTGTTGCAAAATTTGACAATCTTTTGAATCTCTTCGATACTCCCCGGCAGCAGCACTGCGGCAGGCGGATTGTGGCGCTTATCGCCGAAAGCCAGTTTATTGCCCCAGACCTGATTATAGCTTTCCATAATCACCGGATCCTGAGTGATGTAATCAGGGCCAACAATATCTTCGAGAGCACGATACTCATCAGCGGTTAGCTTCATATTTTGCCTCCTCGTAACTTTCTGCGCACATATTAAACAGATTGCTGGACTAGTTCGATAATATCCAGCACCTCAATCTGATTGCCGTTCTTTTTCGCTGCATCCTTAAATACTCTTTTACACCAGGGACAGGCACTGACGATCGCTTCTGCTCCGACGGAAAGGGCTTCTCTTAATCTCTCTAAGGCAGTCCATTCAGCAAAATCAGGATAGGCATCTATCACTCCTCCACCTGCGCCGCAACACCAGGCATATTCGCGGATGCGATACATCTCAACAAAATTCAAGCCCGGGATACTTTTAATCACGTTGCGTGGAGCATCATAGACTCCGAAAGTACCGCGCCGATATTTTTTAGGTGGATCGTGCAACCACATCAGGACACCCGGAACCTTGACTTCTTTGCCATTCCAGTGAATCCAGGGTTCACCCAGACGACCAAGGTGGCAGGGATCATGATAGGTTACCTTTAATGGCAGAGATTTTTTAGGTTGCAATTTTCCTTCCAGGATTAACTTCTCCAGATATTGAGTAATGTGATATACTTCAACATTAAGTTTTTTACCGATTTTGTCATAAAGCACCCTGTATGTTGCGTAGCAGTCTGCGCAGGGAGTAACCAGTGTCCTGATTCCGGCAGTGCGGAAGGTTTCGGCTTGATGCTCGGCGAATTTCGTCATTTCTCCCACGTAACCCAGCTCATACGCTCTACCACCACAGCATGCTTCATCTTCTCCCATGATGCCAACATCAACACCTGCCTGTTGCAGAAGCGTTAATCCCGCTCTGGCTACCGGCCAGAGTTCCTGATCATAAGAATACCGGCATCCCGCGTGATAAAGAACTTCAACCTTTTCCTCAGTTGCTCTTTTTACCGGCAGGTCTTTTGCCCAGTCGCCCCGCTCTGAGCGCGGCTTTAGCATCATGTTATCTTCTTTACGCAGGTTTCTGATGAAGGGCTGATGCTGGGGCAGTAAATATCCTTCGTCCACACATTTAATTCTCAATTCCTGCATATGCTGAAGGGGTTCGATGTCCTGACCAACCTTACAGGAAATATCGCAGGAACCATCCATCAGGCATTTGTAGACTACGTCCAGAAAAGTCTCATTAATCTCTATTTTCTCTTTTAATAGCGAATAGCCTATATTAAACTTGCCGCCGGCAGAGTAGGCATGCCAGTTGTACCTTGCTGCGGAAGGACAACCCTCCATGAAATCAAAATTTTTAATGAAACGCCAGGGTATGTATTTGCAATAGGAACAGCGTGTACATCTCTGCATATCGTGTTCATAATTTTCCCAGCTCACGAGATTAACCTCCTTTCGGTCTTTTAAAAACACAGTTTTCCGGGATTAAGGATGCCGTTCGGGTCGAAGATGTTCTTAACCTTTTTCTGCATTTCGGCGGTATCACGGGAACGCCGGTAGGCTATCTCTGCCAGTTCGGGGTAAGGGCGTGAGAAAAACGCACCCTTTTCTTCCATCAAACGGGCTGTCAGAGCTACCAGCAGGCGCGTTTTATCAGATTCTGCCTGACTTGCAGGATTATAATAGAAATCGAATTCACAATGACAACTGGTTCCCTGTACTACTGGCTGGATATATACCCCGATATTGTCCGGAGGATAATTCTGCTGTTTCGCTAGCTCCTCCATGATTCCGGCGAATTCCGGCGTCTTGCCCTGGATGGTCAGGAACATAACCTCGTCGAAACCGCCTTTCAGACGCAATTTCCAGTACGGATCAGGGCAAGGTTTATCAAGCATGTTATTTAATTCATGAGCGCTTAGCCCACCAATTTCCATGACCGGCAGCAGTCCATATTGAGCTGCGAGTTCCCTTAAATCGGCTTCGAGATATTGAACTTTTTCATCCGGAAGGGGTCCATAGCCCTCACAGCTAACAAACATTATCCATGGTGGCAGGTTCTGGTTTAAGGCAGAGATTTCACCAGCAGATTGCTTGAAAAGACAGGCCAGATTTAAACCATTCAGAATAAAGATATTACCGCTAAAGCGAATGCGGGTAAGTTTATAACTTAATTCAATCAGGGGTTCGAGTTTAACTGATGGGATGAAATATGCCCTTCTGAGCTCGGAGATGAAACGGCATTTTACCGACATCCAGGTAACTATACCGATGGTTCCCTGAGCTCCAGAGACCAGTCTTTGAGGATCCATCTGTGTTGGTCCAAAGGAGCTGATCTGAGCTTTGCCAATCTCCCATTGTTTTTCCAGCGGATCGGGACCAGCTGCTTCACCGGTTCTCATACGGTCGCCGGTACCAAATACAATTTCCACACAGAGCATCGGATCCGTGCTATCGAAATGAATACCGGGCATGGTAATCGGCTCTCTCTCAAGATAGCTCGCCAGGAGCGATTTGGTATTCCGGGGTAGAAGCGGCATATAAGCACACATCCCTTCTTTATTGAGTTCTTTTTGCAATTCCTGGAAAGTAATTCCCGGTTCGACAATTGCTACCCGATTGGAACGGTTGATTCGGATGATTTTATTCATGCGTCTCAAGTCAACGATAACTGCATTTTCTGTGGACGGCACCGTATCGCCCCGGAAATGAGGTTCACCAGAACTTACTGGAATCAGTGGAACATGTTTTTCATTTGCCCACTTAACGATAGCCTGGACTTCATCAACGTTAGCTGGTTTAACTATACATATGGGATTTTTTGGAGTAGCAAAGCTGTAGTCACGGGAATATTTTCTCAGTATTTCCGGATTAGTTATTACATTATTCATGCCAACAATACTTGCCAAATCTCTATCGACCATTAACCTCCTCCTATACAGGGAAATAGCGTACTCTTTTCACATAAGAGACCAAGTTTATATATTCGGTGATGAAACGCTGGCTTTTTTCTTCATTTGTTGTGCACTGCAACCTCCTTTAATCTGGATATAAGCAACGGCACAATATTTTTCCAGTCATCAACAATCCCGTAATGAGCTGCTTTGAAAATATTAGCTTCTGGATCCTTATTAATGGCTACGATTATTCGAGAAGTATAGCAACCGCTTAAATGCTGGCTGGCGCCCGAAAGCCCAACAGCGAAATAAAGATCCGGGCTGACAATTTTTCCGGTTAAGCCAATTTGCTGGCTATCAGCAATCCATTTTTTATCACACGGTGGGCGCGTTGCTCCAACAGCACCATTCAGAATGCCTGCCAGTTCCCCCAGTTGTTTAAAGCCATCGGCACTGCCGATTCCACGCCCTCCGGCGACCACTACTCTGGCTTCTTCAAGTTTTACTCCAGCCTGGCTCTCCGTGTGAACGGAGATCATCTTTGTCCTTAATTGCTGCGGGTCTATTTCAGCAGGAATTCTGATAATTTCCCCCTGCCTTGACCCATCTTGAATTGCTGGATCAAAAGATTTAGCTCTCACGGTGACAATCTGAGGATCAGTTTCGCAGATCTGAATAACTTCCGCATTTCCTCCGTACACTGGTCTCGTCATCAGGAGGCGCCGGCTGGAGGGATCTAACTCGAGTCCAACACAATCCATCGTTGCAACAGTATTCAGATGGAATGCCAGACAGGGAGCTAAATCACGTCCCAGCGTGGTTTGTCCCAACAGAATAATAGATGGTGAAATCTGGTGGATAACTTTATTAAGTGCAATTAAATATGGCTCACACAGGCTTTCTTTGAACAGTGGATCTTCTATCACATAGACTTTTGACACACCAGAAGAAATGGCTTCCTGTGCATATCGACCCGCATTGTCTCCTATCAGAACTGCCGATAGTTCCTCGTCCAGTGATTTAGCCAGCCGGCTTCCAGCTCCAATGAGTTCAAGCGTTAGAGAAGTTAAACTATCGCCAGAGAATTCGCAGAAGACCAGTATTCCTTTGTTGATTGACATATCCTGACTCCTTAAATGAGACATTTATATCTGTTACTCTATAATACTTTGGCTTGCTGCAATACAGACATCAGCCTGTCAACCTTTTCAGACGGGCTGCTTCCGGTAATTATCTCACATTTCCTTTCCCGATTAAGCTGATACATTTTCCTGAAACTGACAGGACTGGCAGGTACCGTTGTCATTCCCAATTGTTGAGCATTCATGACTGTCACAGGTTTTTTACTCGCTGACATAAAGGCTTCAACACCCGGTTCGCGCAATTCTCCGGCTTCGTAACTTGTAGAAACGACTGCAGGGGCTGGAGCCTCTATCACTGCAAATCCATGCGGTAGAACCTTTTCAACTCTCACGGTATTTCCAATTAACTCAACCTTCCGTGCAAATGTGATAAAGGGAATATCCAGAATGCTGGCAATTCCTATGCCTACCTGTCCGGCATTCGTATCTGCCGCCTGAATGCCGCATAGTATCAGGTCATATTGCCCAAGATTCCTGATTGCGGATGAAAGGGCATGTGCTGTCAGCAGTGTATTAAATTCGTCAAAGAGATCATCTTCCAGAAGAATCAATTCATCTGCGCCTGCTGCCAGAGGGGCTCTAACCACTGCTCGACTGAGCTTTTTGCCCAGGCTGATAACGGTAACCTTTGCCGGCTGTGAATCCTTAATTTTCAGGGCTGCTTCAAGAGCATTTTCATCGAAAGGGCTTATTACTGGTGGGGTAGCTTTTGGCAGAATTGCCCGCTTAGCTTCGGGGTCAATTTTAAAAAGTGAAAGAGGAGCCTCAGGGTCCAGCACCTGTTTCATGCAAACAACAATGTTTTTCACTTAAGTCTCCTTCTTTTATTACTTAATCACTATCTTTAAACCTGATATTGTCTTGCTGTATTTTCAAATGGTCATATAATAGTTCAGCAATATCTAAAACCTGCATAGATTCTGATTCTTCTCTGCTTCTCACTGCATCCTCAAACATTTGCAGGCAGAATGGACAGGCGGTAGCTATAATCTGCGATTTACTTCCTAGAGCATGTTGTAGTCGCATCTCATTAATTCTTTGACCGGTTTTTTCTTCCAGCCACATCCTGCCGCCCCCTCCGCCGCAACAGAAACTTAGATTCCTGCTGTTTTCCATTTCGAACAAAGATAACCCTGGAATACTTTTGATCAAATTTCTTGGAGATTCATAGATGTCATTGTAGCGTCCGAGATAACACGGATCCTGATAAGTTACTCTTAACTCCCTGGAAGCGGAAACAGGTTTAAGTTTTTGCTTTTTAATCAAATCCTCGATCAATTCCGTATGATGAAAAACTTCAAAATTGCCTCCAAGCTGTGGATATTCGTTTTTCAAGGTGTTATAGCAGTGAGGGCAGGCAGTGACTATTTTGCGGATATTATAGCTTTGTAAAAGTTGTATATTATTGGTCGCAAGCATCTGATAAATATGTTCTGCCCCGAGGCGTCTTGCTGGATCACCACAACATAATTCTTCTTCTCCGAGTATGCCGAAATTAACACCAGCAAGCTGCAAAATTCTGGCTACTGACTGAGTCACCTTTAGACTCCGATCTTCCAGAGCGCCGGTGCATCCGACCCAGAAGAGTATATCAACCTTACTATTTTCTCCCACAATCCTGATATCCAAATCCTCAATCCAATCAGTACGAGCATGCATGGTACCGCGCCAGGGATTTCCCCGTACTCTTAAATTTTTCAGGCAATCATGGGCTGTTCCAGTGGTGGATATCATTTGCAGATAGCGTCGGAGATCAATAATTTTATGTATATGCTCGTTGTAAACCGGACAGACGTCCTGACAGGTACGGCAGGTTGTACAGGACCAGATTGCCTCCTCATTGATTACTTTTCCAATCACAGCAGTATCTTCAACCTGTTCATTTTGCATGATATTGGGAGCATTTTTTTCTCTTGATTCTACTGTAAGATTAGATTTTTTTGTTTTACTTATAATGCTTCCCGTTTCCATCAAGTGTTCTTTCAAGCCCAGAATTAGTTCTCGTGGAGATAGTGGCTTCCCACTCAATTGAGCCGGGCATGCAATATGGCATTTTCCGCACCAGGTACAGGCATAAAGGTCAAGTAACTGTTTCCAGGTAAAATCCTGGATTTTCGCTGCTCCAGCAGTCTCAGGTTTTTGTAAATCTACTGGTTTCAGAGAACCTTTTGGAGTAAGGCTGCGGAAGGTGATATTGGCGAAGGACGTAAGTGGATGAAGGTGTTTGGAATATGGAGCATATACAAGCGCACCGAGGAGTAATACATAATTCAGCCACCATAAAATACGGTATATCAGAATATACGTAACTTGTGAAATATTAGTAGCAAGAATCGCTCGTGCTAGAGGTTTTCCCAGCAGAGAACCGCTGTCTGGTATTCCATAAGCGGCATATCTAAACGATTCGATACCGAGATGGAACAGCATCAGGAGGGTGATTCCAGTAATCAAAAGGGGTTGAATTATTTTTTCGGTAAAATCCTGTTCTCTTTTCAGTCTCTCAGGAACGATAAGGTAACGCTTTATGATCACCCAGATCATGGCAAGAATCACGAGAAGAGCCGCGATGTCAAGGACGGAGAAAAAAATACCCTCAAAGGTTGTATTAAATAGAATGCTATTCAGACCAAAACCTGCTCCCAGACCAATAAAAATTAAATAGCCAATGGCAAATAAAGTCAGACTCCAGAGCATAATAGCGTGTCCAATGGCTGCTGGATCACGTAAAGAAGTGGTTTTCAGATTGCTCCATTGAGAAAAAAATATGACGAATGCGCTTTTGATACGAAAAAAAAGTCGATCAAAGCGATTTTCGGGGCGTCCCAGTCTGATCAGGTTAAATAGAAAAATTAGTCTTTGAATGAAAAAGAAAAACGCAACCACAAAAAGCAGCCAGAAAATTAAATAACCTGTGATCCCGAGATAGCTTTCAGACACCGGTGACATTATTCAGGATGACTCCTCCATAAAAATTCAAGATTAATTCTAACAGAGATGTTAACAATAAATATAAATCAACCACGTCTTTGCTTGTTTATAATTCATATGATCTCAAAACAATAATTAGTTTCTCTAGATTCCTGATGAAACATCTTTGAGACAAGGCTTGATAGAAAAAATAACATCATATATAATTGGTTTTTACAATATGAAAACATTATTTCATATTTGATATTATTATAACATATTGTGTCAAGTGTAGATTCTTTATTACGATGCAAACATGACTAAATAGAGAAATTAAAAGTTTAGAATACAATACACCATAAGCACGAATTTTGCAAAGGTTCAGGATCTAATATATTTACCAGTATTGCGAATAACGTGAAGAAATCGTGATCGCAATAGAAGGAGGTAGGATGAAGACAGTAACTGGTCATCCTGATAAAGGTAAGATGAATCAATCGGGAAAGCAAATTAAGGATGTTGAGACTACGATCAAGGCTCTGGGATTTCTTGGAGTGGGGGGTGGAGTGCCCTGTGCGGTGGATTACCAGAACGGCAAGATCGTACGAATCAGACCATTACACTATGATTGGCAATATGAACGGAAACTCTTAAACCCATGGAAATTTGATGTCAGAGGACAGGTACTGGAGCCGACTTTTAAATCAAATCCTGGTCCATTTTCGTTAGCTTACAAAAAGCGGGCTTACTCGCCCAACAGGATCAAGTACCCGCTGAAAAGGATTGACTGGGATCCAGACGGAGAGAGAAATACGCAGAATCGTGGAATAAGTAAATACCGGCGGATTTCCTGGGATGAAGCGGCAAAGATAATTGCAAAAGAGATTATGCGCATCAGAGAAAAATACGGGCCCTTCGCAATTATGGCACAGATTGATGGACATGGCGAGTGTAAATCACTACATGCAGCTCATGGGCAGCCTGCTTTGCTTCTGGATAAAATTGGTGGTTTTACCCAGCAGATACGGAATCCGGATAGTTGGGAAGGCTGGTATTATGGTGCAATGCATGTCTGGGGTGAAGGATATCGTGGGTTGCAAAGACCTGTTGATAATTCGATGAAAGATGTTTCTGAAAATTGCGAAATGGTACTTTTCTGGGGTTGTGATCCGGAAACTACCCCGTGGGGGTTCAGCGGTCAGACCGCTACTCGATTTTGTTATTTCTGGTCTTGCCTAGGAATTAGACAGGTTTATATATGTCCAGATTTGAACTACGGAGCGACGGTTCATGCTGATAAATGGATTCCGGTTTTGCCCAATACCGATGCAGCGTTGCAACTGGCGATTATTTATACCTGGATCGAGGAAGGGACTTACGATAAAGAATATGTAGCTACTCATACAGTTGGTTTTGATAAAATAAAGGCCTACGTAATGGGTGAGGAAGACGGGATTCCCAAGTCGCCAGCCTGGGCTTCTACAAAATGTGGTGTGCCTGAGTGGACCATCAAAGCGCTGGCACGTCAATTTGCTTCTAAAAGAACTTCGATTGCTCATTTCTACGGGGGATCGTATATTAGAGGTCCGTATTCTCATGAACCAGCTAGGCTGGAGTGTATTTTACTGGGTATGCAGGGACTTGGCAAACCCGGAGTCAATCAATTCCAGATCGGATTTAATCCTGGAATGCCACGCGCTTTCATGCCCGGTAGAAAAGATGCAGGACGTAATGTGGTCGGGTTGAAAGATCCCGATGAGAAAATAATGCCTTTAATGCTATTCAAATTTACTGCCAACTCCTTCACAAAACAGGGTATCCCCAAGACTTATATACAGGATGCGATATTAAATCCACCGGTGGTTTTTTGGGGTAGTGGCGGGCTTTCTGAACCTCCGGAGAATCAGTTTGTAAAGTATGCTTATCCCATATCACCATCTCAAGGTGGCACTGAAATACATATGATCTGGACTGACACTCCCTGCAGGCTTACCTGCTGGAATGATGGCAATAAGACGGTTGAAGCATTAAGGAGTCCAAAAATTGAATGCATTGTTGCTCAGCATCCTTGGTTGGAAAACGATTGTTTGCTGGCTGATATTATTTTACCTGCCAATACTACTCTGGAAGTCGACGACCTCGTCTCATGTATGGGAATGGGTGCTAATGAGTTTTCCATGGTTGAATTACAGAAAAAAGCGATGCATTCGGTAGGAGAGTCAAAAAGCGATTATGAGATTGTTCTTGAAATAGCGAAGAAACTGGGGCTGGAGGATAAGGTTTGTGAAGGAAAGACCTACGAAGATTGGATAAAAACAAGTTTTGAGAGAATTCTGGGAAGGAACTCGCTTATAAGCTGGGAAGAGTTTCAGAAAAAGGGATATTATGTGTTTCCTACTGCCCCTGATTGGGAGAAAGATCCGCCGGGTTTAATTAAATTTTATGAAGACCCGGAAAATAATCCGTTGCCTACACCTTCGGGGAAATTGGAGTTCTACTCGGAAAGGATTGCAAGAGCTTTTCCGGATGATCAGGAGAGAGCGCCCATTCCCAGATGGATTGAAAAGGGGATTACACATGATGAAAGGATTACCAGTGATAGAGCAAGAATGTTTCCTTTGTTGCTCATGTCGAATCACGGCAGATGGCGGGTGCACGCACAGTGTGACGATATTGCCTGGACGAGAGAGATCTTGACCTGCAAAGTATCCGGACCGGATGGATATAAATACGAACCTGTCTGGATTAATCCTGTTGACGCCGAAATCCGAGGAATAAGGACGGGGGATATTGTTAAAGTCTTTAATGAGAGGGGTGTTGTTTTGTGTGGCGCACTGGTATGGGAGCGAATCAGACCCGGAGTGGTGTATGTTGACCATGGAGCTCGTACTGATTTTATTATTCCCGGGAAGGTAGATCGTGGAGGAGCGATTAACCTGATTAGTCCGCGAGGGACAGCCTCAAGGAATTGCCTGGGGCAGGCTACCAGCGGATATCTGGTAGAGGTAAAGAAAGTAACGCCTCAGGACTACGAGGAATGGCGAAAAATGGATCCACAGGCATTTGATGCTGCGTTTCAAAGGAAATATGATCCTGCAGCCGGATTATGTTTTGAAGCCTGGGTTGAAACAGAATGACAGGAATATTTTTCGAGCAAAGTTGTTTACATTGGACAGTTTTTTAAACCAATTCCCGCTTATATATGAATATTGAAATTATTAAAATGCTTGTAAATAACTCGTGAAAACGGCAATTTATATAGTGATCATCGCAAACAATGATATTGACAAGACATAGTATAATAGTATTAATCCAAAATAAAATATTTGAAAACCAAATTTCATATTCTGAAATTTAATCAAATATTAATGCTTTAATCCCTTAAATACCGATCGTCCTATTCGCACCTTAAATTTTATAATAAGCATATAAGAACAATGATTATGGTTATCTCTAAGATAAACCAGAGAGATTATTGTAAGGAGCGAAAACGATGAAGAAATTAATTTGGGCGATCCTCGGGGTAATTCTTATATTCACTCTTGTATTAATGGCTTGTGGAGAGAAGACCGCAAGTACAACGCAGCCAGGGACAGCCACAGCAGTTTCTGAAAAAAAGTTTAATCTTAGATGGGCACATTTTGCTGCTTCACATCTTGAATCGAGTGTTCCCCTTACGAACATGGTTAATAACGTCAAGCAAAGAACCGGTGGTAGATGTAATATTGAGATTTTCTGGAGCGACTCACTCGTACCGATGTTTGAATCCTTTGATGCTGTCAGGCAGGGCTCAGCAGAAATGGCTACTTTCCCGGTAGGAGCTTTTAGCGGGGTAGAAGCTGTTTTCGCTTCAGCAGAAATTCCTTTCCTGTATGATTCTATCGAAGCTCAACTGGAAGGGCAGGGTGTTCTGGTAGATACCTATAACAAAGTCGTTGAATCTAAGTATAACCAGAAAGCCCTCAGCGTAACCTCAATCATTCCTCTGAATATAGGTTGTAAAAAGAGACCAATTAAGACTCTTGCCGACTGGAAAGGCTTGATGGTACAGTCTATTTCTCCGATCACCTCTGAGCTAACCACTTCCTTCGGTGCAACAGGAGCACCTGCTTCGCCTATAGATGTATATGAATTGCTGGAAAAAGGAACGGTAGATGCCACTATTCAATCGCTTGGAAAGTATGTTGAAGCCAAACTCTGGGAAGTATGTCTTTTTATCACCAATGCTAATCTGGTTCCTGCCTCAGCAATGACTACAATGAATGCCGGCATATGGAATCAACTTCCTAAAGATATCCAGGATATCATCCTTGATGAAGTCAAAAAAATGAAGGCAGAAGTTGACAATATCACTCTGAAAACTTACTACTCATATCTTGATGAACTGGGAAAACATATGCAGGTTTATAATCTTCCCAAATCTGAGAGAGAGAACTGGAAAGCTGCTGCTAAGCCAATGATCGATAAGTACATGGGGAAGATGGGAGATCTGGCTGCAGAAATAACGAAAGCAGCTGAAAATGCGAATACCAAACATCCTTATCCGTATTAGTAGCCCGGGCAAAACAGAATGGATCACCGGGGGAACGTCAGGATACCAGAGGTTAAGCCTCCAACTGGTATCCTGATTTTAGGGAATAATCTCGTAAGGATATGTAGCTTTGATAGTATTAGCTAAAATTGCCCGGATATTAGACAGGTCACTGGATCTGATGAGCAAAGCTGGATTGCTGCTAAGTGGTATGATGCTTCTTTATATGAGTATTAATGTCACTTACGGAGTAATTAAACGGTATGTATTTCACGACCCATCCATTATCGCTATTGAAATGGTCAAAATCTTACTGATTCCAGCCTGTGTACTTGCTGTTTCTTACGTGCAGAGAAATGGACGTCACCTGAAAGTGGATTTCCTGATGAATCGTTTTTCTCAGAAAATTCAATTCTTTATTTCAGAGGTTGCAGTTCCGGTGATGGGACTTTTTGTCGGCGTTGTTCTGGTATGGAAGGGATGGGAATCTGCAGTTTATTCCTTTCAGATTTACGAGAGAAGTATGTCTGTCTGGTCTGAGCCGGTTTTTCCGGTAAGATTCACGATACCGGTAGGGTATGGATTATTGTGCCTGATCATGATCGGTCAATTGTTTCGTGGTATAAGCATATTGGTAATGGGCAAAGCAAAAGGTGCGCAGCCTACTCCTGTGGATGAATAAAAATGATAGGGAGTATCTATGGAATTTTTACCCGGTATTATTTGCCTGGGAATAATGATTCTACTGATGTTGATAGGCATTCCAATTGCCTTTTCGATGCTGGTGCCAGCTTTAGCAATCGGGATAGTCACCTATGGACCTCCGGTGATGGATTTACTTGGACGCACCACATTTGCCTTTCTCTTCAGAGATGCGTTAGCTCCTTTACCTCTCTTTTTTCTATTAGCCTGCATTATTGCTGAGACTACTGTTGGTGATGAACTTTTTAATGCAGCCAGTAAATGGTTATCACGTCTGCCTGGCGGGTTGGTGGCAGCAAGCATTTTAGGTGAAGCTGCCATGGCGGCTATTGTTGGTCACAGCGGCGGGTGCATTATTACCGTTGGCAAGATTGCAGCCCCACAGTATGAAAAGCACGGTTATAATCGTGGATTTGCTCTTGGTGCACTCTGCTGCGGTGGTGTTCTGGGGCCTCTTATTCCTCCCAGTACTACTATGATTGTTCTAACTCTGTTTGCCGAAGTTTCCCTTGGAAGGCTATTTATCGGGGGAATAATCCCTGGGGTTTTACTTGCAATTATGCTGGCATCAACTGCGGTTGTGATGGCGTGGTTCAATCCCAGACTCGGACCCCCGGCTGGAAGTTATACGTGGAGGGAAAGATTTGCCTCGTTGAAAAGACTCTGGCTCGTGGCATTGATAATCTTCAGCATTCTCGGTGTAATTTATCTCGGTATAGCCACAACCACTGAGGCGGCTGGATTTGGATGTGTAGCTGCTCTGATCGTAGCTATTGCGGCATATAAGTTTCGCCTGCAGCATTTAAGAAGGGCACTGTTCGAAGCATCACTGATCACAGGAATGCTTATCTTGGTGATTATCGGTGCTTCATTTTTTACCTATGTTGTTGGCAGCAGCGGTTTGGGAAAGCAACTGGCTAATGCAGTTCTGGATATGGGGCTGTCCCCCATATTATTTGTCATCGGCATTAACATTCTTTACCTTATTCTTGGTTGTTTTATGGATACCATGACGATTCTACTGCTGACTTTACCCATCTTCATTCCCGCTGTCGTAGCCCTGGATCTCAATCTGGTCTGGTTCGGCATTCTGGTTGTGGTCAATATGCAAATCGGGTTAATAACTCCACCTTTAGGTCTGGATCTTTATATTATGAAAAACACCTTTGGCATTCCAACCGGGCAGCTTATGAGGGGAATAATTCCGTTTTTTATTACTTTGATTATTTTCCTGGCAATGCTGATAGCTTTCCCTCAAATTACTCTGTGGCTACCTGATATGATGAAGGGTTGATGCCGAATATCAGAGATGAAAAATGGCTATCTCTTTAAATGAATATCGAAAACGTTATGACGCTATCCGCAGATTAATGAAAGACCGCAAGATGGATTGTTTATTAATCGCGGGGTTACCGGATGATTTCAACCTTGGCAATATTCGCTATGTCACCGGCTATGGGAGAGGGGAATATTGCGTTTTCTCACTCGAAGGAAAACCGGTTTTACTTTTTAATACGGCACCCAAACTTACCTCAAGGTTATCCAGAATGATCGAAGCGCTAGAACTTATAGATGCAAAAGAGAGCTTTAACCTGATAGAGTAGATGTTTCAAGAATTAGCCAAGATTGAGAGGGAAATGGCATCGGGCTCATTAGTACCGGTTGTATATCTGCAAAGATATATTCAAAATTGAAGGAACACTTTGGATAGGGGCTAATCGAGGATTATAATTTTCTGGAATCGCTGAGGGAGATTAAGTCACCTGAAGAAATTGAACAAACACGCATAGCCGCTGGAGTGGCTGATAGGGTTTATAAACGTCTGAAAGAGGTTATCTGGCCTGGTCTCAGTGAAGGGATGATTTATGGTGAAGTGAAAAAAGGAGCTGATCTTCTTGAGTTATAAGCTGATAATTTCGCAAAATAGTAAAAACCTTTTAGTATATTACAAGAGAGGAAGAGTAGATGAGCGGGATAACAAATTCTTTGAGGGATAAGGAATACAGGTTTGATACGCAGCAAGATTCGATACCTGATAAGCAAATTAAAGAAACCAAATTTGCAGAGGTAGTTATAATCGGAGCAGGCATTGCCGGGCTGACCGCGGCTGTTTCCGCGGCTGAAGCCGGTGCCAGAACTATCTTGCTGGAAAAAGGGGATACCTTTCACGTTCGCGGATTACACAACGCTGCGTTGAACAGCAGGTTGCAGAAAGAGGTGGGCATCAGGGTCGATAAGGAGAGGGTCATCGCTACGATCATGGAATTCGGGCAATACCGCGGTGACCAGAGACTGGTTAAATTGTGGGCTGACCACTGTGACGAGACCATGGATTGGCTTCTGGATATGGCAAAAGAAGCGAAGGTAGAGGTTGTACTGGATCTTACCACCAAAGACTGGTATTTTCCCAATTATCCTCTCATTCACGTTTTTATACCAGATCGCCAGAATACTCTCGCACAAATGTTATTGGAGAAAGGACGCTCTCTGGGTGTTGAGTACCGGTTTGAAATGCCAGCAGTTCGTCTTCTCAGGGAGGCAAATGGACGTGTAGCCGGTGTAATTGCCAGAGACAGGGATGGCAATTATCTCAAATATATGGCTGAAAAGGGAATAGTGCTGTGCACAGGTGATTACGGGAATGATCGTGAGATGCTTTTAAGATATTGCAACTGGTTACCTGAAGATTTGAAGGTGGAGTATGATCCGCCTGTAAACACTGGTGATGGACACAAGATGGCGCTACAGGTTGGAGCTGCAATTGATGAGATACCGCACTGTCCGATGCTTTTTGATTTTGCTACCTTCAACAAGCAGGGCATCTTTAATCTTGCCAGGCAACCGTGGTTGTATGTGAATGCCAGAGGAGAACGTTTCATGAACGAGGATCTCCCCTGGGGTTACGAATGCAATCAGATTTTACGCCAGCCGGGACGCTTTGCCTGGTCGATCTGGGATGCCAAATACCCGGAGGAAGTACCCTTGATGCGCAGTCAATGCTGTAAAAATATGGGACCTCCTACGTACCTGTGGAGTCAAAGTCAGCTTGATCATGCAGTTGAAAAGGGATATGTTCCAGTTGCTCAGAGTATCGAAGAACTAGCGGAAAAGATGGGGATTCAGGTTGAGAGCTTTAAAGCTACGGTAGTAAGGTACAATGAACTGGCAAGAAGCGGCAAAGACCGGGATTTTGGAAAACATCCGGACAGATTGACAACAATTGAAAAGCCACCCTTTTATGCCTGCAAAATGGAGGTGAGGCTGATGGTAGTTTTAAGCGGATTAAAAGTTAACACAAGATTAAAGGTACTGGATACTGATGGATTGCCGATTCCCGGTTTATATGCAGCCGGCAATGTTTCTGGATCGTTTTTTGGTGGTGGGGCTTATTCAACTACGACTCCAGGTGTAACACACAGCCGCGCCTGGACATTTGGTCGTCTGGCCGGGCGAAATGCTGCGGCTGAGAAGCAGTGAGAATTTAAGTATCAAATTGTGATTGTAAACTGTAAAAAATTTCTAAAGATTAGAAAGACGATGATTTATTGGTCAGTTTTAAAATGTGCCTCTAAGACGTGGATCAACTGCGTCTCTCAATCCGTCGCCAACCATGTTAAAACTAAATACTACCAATCCGATAGCAACACCAGGTGCGATTGAAAGTACAGGGTTAGTCAATAAAAATTTATACCCGTCATTAATCATACTTCCCCAGGCTGGTTGAGGAGGAGCAATCCCTAAACCTAAAAAACTGAGACCTGCTTCAGCTAAAATAGTTGTCCCAAGTCCGATTGTGGTAATTACCAATAACGGAGGAAATGCATTAGGAAATATGTGTCTGAACATAATGCGCACATTGCTAGCCCCGGTAGCTTTAGCAGCCATAATATAGTCATTCTCTTTTATTGTTAAAGCTTGGCTACACATCATGCGGCACTGGCTGGATATCATGCCGATACCTAATGCGATAATTACATTTTTCAATCCACCACCCAGTAATACAGAAATTATCAAAGCATTAAGTATCATGGGTGTAGCCATCAAAGCGTCTGTAAATCTCATAATAATCGCAAATAAGATGCCGCCAAAATAAGCTGCAGCTAGACCCATCAATTGTCCAACGATAACCGCTAATCCAATTGATCCTATTCCTACGATGAGCGATGTTCGGGTACCATAAATAATTCGGCTCAGAGTATCCCTTCCTAATGAGTCTGTTCCCAAAAGGTGTTCTTTAGAGGGAGTTGCTAATTTCTGGCCCAAATTCATTTTGTATGGGTCATATGGAGCAATCCATGGGGCAAAAATAGCTGTTAATATTAACATTATTATAATCGCTAATCCAAATACAGCTAGTTTGCGACCAAAAAAAACTGTTATTATTCTCCGTAATTCACTCCGGTGTGGAAAAACTTTGACGATAGTTTCATTAACAAGGTTATTAGATACTTCAATCGATTGATTTTCTGGATTTAGGATCAAATTAGATCTCCTTTACTATCAACTATATCTTATTCTTGGGTCAAACCAGCCATAAGAAATATCAATCAGAATATTTGCGATGACAACTGTTGAAGCGATGATTAATACGCCAGATTGGACGATCTGGTAATCGTGACCAAACACTGCTTGTGCCATTAATTTACCCATTCCTTCGATATTAAATACAGTTTCAATAAGAACAGATCCCCCAAAAATCGTTCCAATTTGCATTCCTATTTGAGTAACAACTGGAATTAAGGCATTCTTTATTGCATGCCGGAAAATTATTACTCGTTCTCTCAAACCTTTAGACCAGGCTGTTCTAATATAATCTTGCCTAACGACTTCCAGCATGCATGAGCGTGTTTGTCTTGTTAGCGAGGCAATTGAAAAAAGCGAAAGACAAAAAACAGGCATAACTAACTGTTTTGTGCTTAATGAAAAATTGGTGAAAGGAGATGTATATCCGTATGTGGGCAGTAAATTCAATTTTAAAGAAAGGAAATAGATTAATAATATCCCTACCCAAAAAGAAGGTACAGTGATTCCTATGTTTGCCAAGATGGTGAAAATATTATCTATCCACGTCCCGCGCCTTATTGCACAAATAATGCCGAATGTTATGCCAAAAAAAGTGCCAAATATTAATGACAGTATTCCTAAATGTATAGTGACGGGAAGACGTCTGGTAATAATGTCCGTTATATCTTCCTGATAAAAGATGGACTTTCCAAGATTTCCTCGTACCACACCAGATATCCAATCAAGGTATTGCATGGGCAGGGATTTATCCAATCCATATTTTTGTCTGAGGGCAGCAAGTTCTTCTTTACTTGCGGCGGCAGTATCACCCTGTCCAACAAAAAGTTGTAAAGGATCACCCGGAAGAAGGCGCATGATTAGAAAAACAAAAACTGTGACCAATATTAACACAAAAATACCCTGAAATATACGTCTGATAATATAAGAGGTCATATCAACCTCCTAATATTTCTTAATCAGGGGGAAGAGCCAAGTGTACTTGTTCTCATTCCCCCTTGTTTTAGAATTATTACTAAAAATTATTTCTTTAACCATGCATCCTGTGGTTCGTAAAAGCGTGGATGTCCTCCTTGAGTCCATTTTAGGTCTTGAACACTCTTATCCAATGCACTTATATCTGGTTTCGTGAATAAAGAAATACAGGCTGCTTCATCATTAAGTATTTTTATTAATTCTTTGAATTGAGATAATTGCTTTTGCTCATCGGGTTGAGATACTGTAGCGTCAACTTTTGCTTGCCATTCTGGAGTGCTATAAAGAGACGTGCTTACGTTATAACCTCCAGCTAAACGGAAAGAAAGGCTCCGAATGTTTGGAATAATAGGATAGGTGGGAACGAAAATCCCATTTTTCCAGCCATTGTTCTGCCAATCTGTTACTCGTGCGCTGTCTCCTAATTCGAGTTCCGCATCTATTCCAATCTCTTTCAAGTAAGTTTGTATTGCAACTAGAATGTCTTTATCGTAAGTTGTAAGAGCGTATATTTTAGTTTTAAATCCATTCGGGAATCCGGCTTCTGCCAGCAGTTGTCTAGCTTTGCTAGGATCATAATTTCGGATTGTTGCAGCAGGATTAAAAAAGACAGAATTGGACGTAGCGAATTGGGAAACAGCTTCATAATATCCTTCGCCGATTGAGGTAGCTAAAGAGGGTTTATCAATTGCATATTCTAAAGCTTCCCGGACCTTTTTATTGTACCATGGAGAATCAGGATTTTTACCATCTGGGAGTAAAACAACAATCGGCTTGATATCAGTTGTAACAATATTATACCCAGACTTGAGATCTTTTGCCTCTGTAGGAGTAATTCCAAATATTACTTGTGCTTCGCCTTTTTTAAATGACATAATTGAAGTGACTGGGTCTGTTACCATATAAAATTCAATTCTATCCAAATAAGGTTTCCCGGATTGCCAGTAATTCGGGTTCTTCACATACTTAATATTTTGATTTTTCTCAAAGCTAGATAATACAAAAGGTCCGGTACCGACAAGATGATCTTTCGCCATATTTTCAGGTGTGGTTTGTTTTGCAATAGCAGCCGGAGAAGCCATCATACCGGGGCCATCCCCTAAGTCGATCAACAATGTACTGTCATAAGCTGATAAATTTAATCTTATGGTCAAATCATCTATAAGATCATAAGACACAATTTTTTTGAGAGATGGTGTGCGAACGTTATTCGGAGCATACAATTCGAGGTTTGCCTTTACGGCTGCTGCATTAAAAGGCATACCATCACTAAATTTTATGCCTGGATGTAAGTGAAAGGTAATGCTTTTACCATCTGGTGATATTTCCCAAGAATCAGCTAAACGTGGGAAGTAATTATAATTCTGGTCGTATCGCAGCAGAAACTCATATACTGGTTCAACCATTCTGTGAGGAGCCCCACCTGAACCTTCCCAAGGAAGTCCGATTATAGATACTTGGCTTCTCACAATAATTTTCAATATTCCACCGTATTTAGACGGTGTTGCCGAAGTTGTGCCCTGTGTCTGTGTAGCAGGAGGTTTTGTTGTTGTCTGTATTACGGAGGTGGTTGGTTGAGTGGTACTGGTTGCTGGAGATGAAGTAGGAGATGAACATCCGCTCCAGATGAAGATAAAGGTTAAAAACAAGGAAATTGTGATGAAAATCAATTTCTTCATGTCTAATTTTTCCTCCTTTTGGGATATTTGTAATTATGTAGCGATGAATGAATTAATAACCTTATTAAATCAATTAGGAACCAATTAGACGTAATGGACAGGTGTATATGATGATTAAAATTTATATTATTGAGATAATTTTTTCAATATTAAATTAATATTTGTACTTTCAAGATTAAATGAGAATAAAAAATTATTTCTCAGATTTTGTAAATGGAGCCAAATTAGGCGATAAAGGTAGTCCGCCCGCTACCAGCATGGTTATGCCAGTAATCCAGGATGATTGATCAGAAGCAAGAAACAAAGCTGCGTTGGCGATATCCTCAGGAGTACCAACCCTCTGAAGCGGTACCTTCTTGCCTAATCCCTGAAAGAACTGGCTTTTGGCTTCTTCGGGCAGAGAACCAATGAAATTATCGTAGAATGAAGTCTGTACAGGTCCCGGGAGAATGGCGTTAACATTGATGTTATAAGGAGCCAGTGCAAAAGCGAGGTCATAAGTAAATCCGATAATGGCTGCCTTGGCAGTATTATACGCTATGGCGTGTGCTGGAGGATTGATGGCGCCGATGGAAGAAAGGTTGATTATCTTGCCGTATTTTTGAGCTTTCATCAGGGGCACCACAAATTTGCAGAACAGAAAATCGCTCTTGAGGTTGAGATTAATTACCTTATCCCAGAGTTCTTCGGGAATGTCTTCAATGGGCGGAGTGCCGGCCATGCCACCAGCGTTATTGATCAGGATATCTACTTTTCCAAACTTATTAACTACTTGCTCTACGGTATTTTTGACCTGATTAAGGTTGGTAACATCACACTCGCACGCCAGTCCTTCCTGCCCCTTCTTTTTGACAATTTCAATGGTCTCCTGAGCTTCTTTCAGTGCAATATCTGCGACAGCTATTGAACAGCCTTCTTCAGCAAATTTTGTAGACATGCCCCTGCCCATTCCTTTAGCCCCGCCGGTGATAATGGCAACTTTTTTTTCAAGTAACATCTCATCCTCCTGCGCTAATTTTTGAATGTATAATGTTACTTAATTTATTTATCTTTTATGCTGTTGATAACATTTTACTTGAAAGTTACCTGAACTTTGGTATAAAATTGATTTCGCATTATGAAAAACAATTTGTAAATATATTACAATTATAACATACCCTGTCAAGGAATTTTCTTAAAGCTGACGAGATTTTTATGATACGTAGATATTCAGATTTTTTATTATTACAATTGCCCAGTCAAAAAAAGGATTGACAGCCATGTTATAATATTAAGAAATCTACACAATTCATTTGGGATGCCAGAATACGAAAACATTTTTTCTGAGATAATATCCACCGATAATTTTGCCTCAATGGGAAATTAAATAACTCGGGTGAAAAGGGGGTAAAAGATGATAGAAAAACAAAAGCTTCAGGGGATTGTAGGGAAGGGGAACGTCAGCTCTGAAGCGGCTGTGCTGGAATCTTATTCGCACGACATTAGTTTTGTCAATCGAGTGCGTCCAGCCTGTGTGGTCAAGCCAAAAACTGCCTCCGAAATCAAGGAGATAGTTAAACTGGCTAATGAAACACAAACTCCGCTGGTACCGGTTAGCTCTGGTCCTCCTCATTTTAGAGGAGATACTGTACCTGGAGCCGGTGGAGCAGTGGTGGTAGATCTTAGCGGGATGAAAAAGATTTTCCGCGTTGATCGAGAACATAGGGTAGCCATGGTAGAGCCTGGGGTAACCTTTGGCGAATTGATTCCAGAAGCTGAAAAGGTAGGGCTTAAACTTAACATGCCACTAGCTCCCAGAAAAACCAAGTCAGTCGTGGGTAGCCTGCTGGAGAGGGAACCCATAATAATGCCGAAATACCAGTGGGATGTTTCTGATCCTCTTGCCTGCGTCGAAGTGATCTGGGGTACCGGTGATGAATTCAGGACAGGACAGGCCGCTGGACCAGGTACCATTGAGGAGCAATGGGCAATCGGAGCGGTTCAGAAAGCACCTTACGGACCCGGTATCGCATCCCTGCACAGGTTGATACAGGGATCTCAAGGAACCATGGGCATCGTCACCTGGGCTTCGATGCGTTGTGAGCTTCTTCCCTCTCTTGAAGAGCCTTTTGTGGTTTGTTCATCAAATTTGAATTCTTTAATGGAAATGGCTGCCTGGCTGGTTAGATTGAGAATAGCCAACGAATGTCTGATATTGAATAATACGGATCTGGCGGCTCTCTTTGCTAAACAGTGGCCTCAGGATTTTCTCGGTCTCAAATCAATATTGCCGGAATGGACACTATTCTATACACTCGCAGGATATGAATTTTATCCTGAAGAAAGAATCAGTTCATATATAAAGAGCATAAATAGCATGACCCAGCGGCTTTGTGTTGAGCCGGTTAAGTCTGCCGGTGGCATTTCAGCGAATGAAATAATGAAAAAGGTGCGTAATCCTTCTGAAGAGCCTTACTGGAAAATGCGCTATAAAGGGTCGTTCCAGGATGTTCTCTTTTTAACAATTAATGATAAACTGGAAAACCTCATCACAATCATGAAGGATTTGACCGCAAAAGCTGGTTATCCTGTTTCAGAAATAGGGATTTACATCCAGCCTGTTGTGCAGGGCACCGGATGCCATTGCGAGTTTACTTTGTTCTACGACGCGGCGAATCCTGTTGAATATAACAGAGTTAAGACTCTTTCCACTAATGCAACCAGAGTGCTGATGTCTCAGGGCGCATTCTTCTCACGTCCATATGGAGAAGAAGCTAGGCTGATCTTGAACAAAGATGCAGCAACAGTATCGATTTTGAATAAACTTAAGAAGATTTTCGACCCCAACAACATCATGAATCCAGGAAAAATCTGTTTTTAACCAAGAAAGACATTTTTGATGATAGATAAAAGTAGGAGGTAGCAATTATGGGACTGGAACAATACCAGGGTGATATGGCGATGTGCTGCCGGTGTTCAGCCTGCAAATTTATTCCCATGCAGAAAGTACAGGGAGCAAAATATTCATATGTCTGTCCCAGCATAGCCAGATACAATTTCCATGCCTATTCGGGTGGTGGAAGATTGAATATCGCAAATTGGATGTTGAAAAATGGATTTAATTATACTGAAAAGCTGCTAGATATTGTAAAAAACTGCCAGATGTGTGGAGCATGTGGAGTCTCCTGTAACTATGCTATGGATATGGAAGTCCTAGAGCCGATCCAGGAATTCCGCATCAAAACAGTTGAGGACGGGCATACTGTACCGGCACTGGATAAGGTCATCGAAAATCTCAGAAAAAATGATGCCATGGTGGCAGGTGGTAGAACACAGCGTGGAAGCTGGGCCAAAGGTTTGAAGCTCAAAGATGCTACCACTGATAGAGTGGATGTATATTATCATGTCGGTTGTTTGACCAGCTTTGATAAAAATATGTGGAAGCTTGCTCAGAGTACTGCCAGAATACTGGAGAAAGCAGGAGTGAACTTTGGGATTGCCGGAGCCACTGAGATCTGCTGTGGAGGCAGGGCTTATCAGATGGGTTACCGGGAGGATTTTCTTAATCAGGCAAAGAAAAATATGGAACTGATTAAGAAATCCGGTGCCAAAACTCTGGTTACCGGCTGTGCAGATTGCTATCAGGCATTCAAAGTTCTTTACGATAAATACAACCTGAAAGGCGATCTGGAAGTATTACATACAACTGAGTATTTCGACCGTTTGATTAAAGAAGGACGTTTAAAGCCCTCCAGGAAAGTGGATTTGTCAATCACTTATCATGATCCCTGTCGGTTGGGCAGGCTGGGTGAGCCCTGGATTCACTGGTCGGGTAAGAAGATCCCGGGAGACAGGTTTGTTTTTGATCCTCCCAAGATTTACCGCAGGGGTACCAACGGTGTATATGAACCGCCCAGAGAAGTGTTGAACAGCATCCCGGGAGTTAAACTTACCGAAATGGTCAGGATCAAAGAATATGCCTGGTGCTGCGGAGCCGGTGGTGGTGTCAGTGAATCAAACCCTGATTTTGCACTCTGGACTGCCAGAGAAAGGATTGATGAAGCGGTCTCTACCGGGGCGCAAGCCATGGTGACTGCCTGTCCCTGGTGTGAAAAAACCTTCAATGAAGCCATTAAATCCAGCGGAAACAATCTCAAGGTATATGATGTGGTCGAGCTGCTGGAGCAAGCAATCTAAATAAGGGGGTGAAAGAGTCATGGCTTTAAGTAAAGAGGTGTATAGAGAATTTGAGGATGTGGTGGGACCGGAAAACATCTCAGATGATCCGGCGATAATGCCTGCTTATTATGCGACAGATTTTGCCGCAGTGATTCTTCCCGGTAATACTCAGGAGGTTCAGGCGGTAGTAAAGTTATGCAATAAGCATAAATTAAAATTTAGGCCCATCTGCACCGGGTGGACGGGAATGTTCCCCAAAGGCATCGTCCTCCTGGATTTGCGGAGAATGAACCGGATTATTGAAATAAATGAAAAGAACATGTACGCGGTGGTCGAACCGTATGTTATTTCCGCTGAACTGCAAGCAGAGCTTTTTAAGAGGGGATTGAATTTCTGTATCAAGGGTGCAGGCTCCAACTGTTCAGCCTTGCTGAGAGGTCATGGGCACATGGATCAGACCACCAGTGGAGACGACCGGAACCATCTTGCCATTGAATGGGTAACACCGGAAGGAGAGATTGTCCGCTCGGGTTCGCTGGGTTCAATTGGTGAATGGTTCTCCGGTGATGGCCCCGGTCCTTCCATCCGTGCGATACTGACCAGCGCGGTACCGCCGGGTGTTACACCGGGCGTATTCACCAAAGCGGCGGTTAAACTGTATCCCTGGCCGGGTCCTTCCAGTTTCCCTGTGGTAGGAAAATCGCCTAAATATACACTCAGTGAAATTCCACCAAATATGATGGCACGTTATTATAGCTTCCCTTCAGTAGAAAAAATGTGGAAGGCGGAGATAACCATTGGGGAGAACGAAATCGCTTACGAGCTAATGGGATTTAATGCAGCAATGGTAGCCTGCAATATCACCACCTGCAATGAAGAAGAAGAGGAAGTTTTTAAGAAAATCAGCAAAGAGGTACAGGGACCGGGGTTCTTCATCATAATCGGCGGTTATTCTGCCGAGGATTTTGCCTATAAGAAGAAGGTACTGGAGAAAATAATCAGTGACAATGATGGTAAATCATTGAAAATGGTGGAAGATCCGGAAATCGAAGGAATTTTACTCTGCCAGTGTACCAGGATTTCTGCTTCCATCAGAGAAACCTTCCGGGCAGGTGGTGCCTTTAATTCGATTCCCATCATGGGACAGAGAGATCTCTGCATCAAATGGGCTATCGGTGCTGGCAAAGCCAAGGAACCCCTTATAAAGAAGGGATTGATCGTGGATGATGGTGGTGCCTTCTTTGGCTGGGGTGTTGAACAGGGTCATCTAGGCAAGACCGAAATCTTCTGCAAATATGATCCTTCCAATGCTGAAGCCAAGAAAGCAGTGGAACAATGGCAGAAAGAGCAGACCATGAGAGCTTTTAAGGAGCATTACTTTGCTTCGACGATGGGCAATCTTGAGGAGGTCGGCCCGGCTCTTTGCAATTTCCACCTGTGGTGGCGGAAGATTACGAAATCACTCGATCCAAACGGAGTATCACCGGAAGGAGGAGCTCTCGTATAAACTGAAGGTCAGGGTTAAAATCAAGCATTAAAGATGATAGCACCTCCCCGGATGCGCTATAATTCATTCGAGGGAGGTGCTTCTGGTTACTGAGCGAAAAACAAAGGAAGCAGTATAGATAAAGTAAAGGTAATCAATAATTTTGGTTGATCTGGAAGGAATAGAGGGAAAAATGGAAACCGATATAAAAAAGCGTGAGGCATGGGAAAGAGAAGTTAACAGGTCATTAAGTGGTATCAATATTCAGGATATTTTGCTAAACGGAAATAGAAAATCATCCGCGGTGAAGTCAGTTTACCGGGCGGCCAATATCCTGGCCTGTCTCAGTAATGGCTATAACACGATCACGGATATTGCCAGCAATTGCAAATTAAATAAAGCTACGGTGCACAGAATATTAAAAGCTTTGATCGAATCACGTCTGGCAGTTCAGGACCCAGTGAGCCGGCGGTATTATGTCGGTTACCTGATCGCTCAAATGGTTTCCAATCCTTTTATTACGCATGAATATTTGATTACATGTGCTTCCGGGCCGATGGAATACCTGGCCGGAGTTACCGAAGAAACAGTGATTCTGTGCATAGCTATTGGGCTACAGTATATCATCTTGCGGGAGATTCCCAGTAAGCATGGTTTAAGGGTAATAGACGGTAAAAAGGGTGATACGCACCTGCATGCTGGAGCGACATCCAAAGTGATGTTATCCCAGCTCAGTGATCGAGATCTTGAAATAGCTCTGATGAATATGAAGCTGGAGCCGCTAACCTCAAACACAGTAACCGATAAAGAAAAACTGATCAGCGAACTGAAGAAAATCAGAAGGAACCGCTATGCAATCAGTTATGGAGAGAGGCTAAAAGGTTCCATGTGTATCGCTGCTCCGATTGTTAACTATGTTTTGCCGGCTGCCGTTGGTGTAATCGGGCCAGAGGGCAGGATCAAACCAAGAAGAAAAGAATTTATTCTTGAAGTCTGCAATGCTGCAAATCAAATTACCGAAAATGTGGAAAAAGCTATTCACATAATTACTACCAGAAAGAATAAGAGAATCAAAGATCCCGAAATTAAATCATCATAAATCCCGATATTTTTTGACATAACAAAAGCCCCGTGCAATCAGCACGGGGCTTTTGCTTTAATCAGTATCTCCTGTGGAGCTTAATTCATTTAACGTATAAAACGGACATTCTTTACCGTAATGGTGATATATTCATAATCGGTCACTTTACCATCGCTTACCTGGAAAAGGATGTTCGAATAAACGCCAGACTGCCAGTAAGTCGGTGTCCAGGTGAAAGTACGGGTTGTCGGATTGAATTTGGCACCCGGAGGCAAATTGGAGGCGGAGAAAGTTAGGGGGTCTCCATCAGGACCATAAACCGTGGATTCTTTTTAGGGCATGAATACGGAGGGGTTTTCGATCAGTTTTTCCCGATACGCAATGGGGCAGAAGGGTGGAAAATCCCCTATTTGACCATCAAGGAAGGATGAGGGTGTTGCTTCGAGCTACTCCGAGGTGTAAGTCAGGGTCAAATCGGCATGTGTGACCCATACCGGGATATTCTTCCT
>Ga0078972_1006049_pt1 | contig 29462 bp, 18 predicted proteins | sample YelNatPaOPGAMG01_FD_67568 | JGI IMG/M metagenome (GOLD analysis project Ga0078972, IMG submission 67568) | Hot spring thermophilic microbial communities from Obsidian Pool, Yellowstone National Park, USA - OP-RAMG-01 (SPADES assembly) (version 2) | ecosystem: Environmental > Aquatic > Thermal... | reverse complement strand
CCCCATCTAGGTCCGCCGCCTGACGGCGGCTACGGAGGGGCTGAAATCGGTAGCCGCCGACGTAAGTCGGCGGACTGATAGGGCAAGTCTGCCTGGTCCGCCGCCTGACGGCGGCGGCTACCAGACAAAGGGGTAGCTGCCGACGTGAGTCAGCGGAACGCAAGAAGATCAGATGCGCCCGGATAAGCCGAGCCGCTGGCGCCTACCGTGGGAGGCCTGTGCTCTGGGGCGCAGCCTTGCCAAAGGCGCTCGTGTGCGGCTCGGCAACGCGGGCCGTTAGCTTGCGTTGACTGCTTGGTACATGGCGACGATGTTGGCTGGCGGGACGTCGGCCAGGATGTTGTGCACTTGCTGGAAGACGTAGCCCCCGCCCGGGCGCCAGATGTCCATCAGCCGCCGCACGTGGTCACGCACCTGCGCGGGTGTGCCGCGCATGAGCACTTCCTGCGTGTTGCAGCCCCCGCCCCAAAAGGTGAGCTGAGCGCCAAAATCCCGCTTCAACTCGGCCGGGTCCATGCCCCGGCAGGTGATCTGCACCGGGTTGATGGCGTCCAGGCCGGCTTCGATCAGGCCCGGTAACAATTCGCGCACTCCACCGCAGCAGTGCATCTGGATTTTCACGTGCGGTGCCAGTTGGCGCACCCGCTGCCACATGAGCCGTTCGCGGGGCTGGAAAAACTCGCGATACATCTTGGGCGAGATTTGCGGGCCACGTTGCATGCCCAGATCGTCGCCGAAAAGGATGATGTCAATGTACGGCCCCACGGCAGCCAGGAAGTTCTCCAGGTTGCGGAGGTGAATCTGCACGACACGATCCAAGAACTGGTGGGCGCGCCGGGGATTGGCGGCCAGCAACAGGAGGAAATTGTCGTTGCGATAGAAAAACTGCCCCATCTCCAGCAAGTTGCCGCCGAACAGGCCGATAATGGCGCGGTCGGTCTGCGCGCGCAGGCGGCGTGCGCCTTCGGCCAAAAGGCGCGCCCCATCAGGTCCTTCCACCAGCGGGCCTGGAGGCGACTTGACTCCAGTCCACATCGTTTCAGGGAACAACTCCTCGATGCGATCCAGGTCGTCTTGTTCGGCAAATGGGTAGTAGGCCTGCTCGAAGTAGAGCACGCCTGGGGGCATGCGGGCGATGACCCTGCCGGAGGGCGAGCGCAACACCCACTGGCCATTCGCCCGCTCTGGCTTAGCCCACACCGGCATGAAACAGGGCGTGCCGTCGGGCAGGGTCCATTCCGCCCAGTGCTTGTCTTCCAGGGCAAAGGCCCGCCCCAGCTCGATGGTGTCCACACCGAACAGTTGCAGCACGTCGTCGTCCACGATGGCCAGTTGCTGGACCGGGTCATAGACGCGGATGGGCCGGGGTGGCAGGCCCAGGTGCTGGCGCAACCGAGCGTAAGCGATGGCAGCAATGCCGGAAGAGCGGTGGCCCGACAGGTCGATCGGGATGCGGTCCGGCTCACAGTGATTTAACGAGGCTAGAACACGTTCGCGCGACGTCATAAATCGCCATTGGTTGGCCCGAAAGCGGCGGCTGCGCCCAAGCTCGAAACCCAGAGCGCTTCAGGACGCGCCGCGTTTCGAGGGTTAGATTCTCTGGTCATGAATGTCATTCGGTCTCCCAGGCTTGGTCAAAGGCGCGTTTGCATTTGAGGCAAGCATCGTAGGGATCGGGCACTTCCCAAGCATCCACCATCAACCAGCCGCGGAAGCCGCCCTGTTTAAGAATGCGCAAGGATTTGGCGCAGTCGATGCGGCCATCGCCGCAGCCCAAGTGTTTGGAGGTGCCGCCGTCGCGCAAGGTGCTGTCGGTGTCGCAGAACTGCACATACCCGATGTTGGGCACGCCCACTCGCAGCAGCAGCTCCTCCGGCCGGCCGGTGGCACCGTTCATTTGGTCGAAGTGGCTGGGATCGTAAATGCCTTTGAAGGCCGGGTGGTCCACCCCGTGCAAGATACGCATGTAGTGCTCGGCGGTGTTGAACACAAACACCGGCTCGATCTCGAAACAGGCCAGCAAGCCCAGATCGCCGGCCATCCGGGCTGCTTCACGGAAACTCGCCACCAACCGGGCCAAGGCCTGGTCAATGGTCTGGCCGCGCAAGCCGCCTCCGGGCCACAGCCCCACGCAGTCGCAACCCAGGGCCTTGGCGAAGCGGGCGCGGTCGCCAAACTCCTCCAACCACGCCTTGCGGTTGGCTGGGTCCGGATCAAACGCGCCGGCAGCGGGAAGCTGGATGGAAAACACCCGCAGGCCAAACCCGTCGTAGAGTCGTTTGAGTGCGTGGACTCGTTCGGGTTCACTCGCAGATGGATAGCCGCCGCTGGGCCAGTCGGGCACCAGCTCGACTCCCTCGAAGCCATGCCGCGCAGCAAAATCGAGCACCTCCCAGATCGGGTAGTTCTTTTTGTATTTGTGCGCGCCGGAGGCAAAGCCGTTCAGGCCAATGGCAGTCTTCCATTTGAGCGGGTGGGCTTCGGCTCTACTGGTTTGCCCACTAGCCGCCCCGGGCATCGCCAGGCATGTGGCCAGCAGCTTCAGTGCTGTGCGTCGATCCACCGGCAGGCTCACGAGCCCAGCCTTCGGCACCGTTGTCTGGCTGTCAAGCGCACAGGGCTGCCTTGGGACCTGGCGCTCGTCATGGCAGGCATCACCACGCGTATGTTATCGCGTCTGTAGTAGCCCGGCGGCGCGTTGGAGCCGATCGCGGATAGCTTCCCAAGCGGGCGCATCGGGCACGGCCTCGACCACAATAAAGGTTGCGCCGGCATCATCGCATCGGTGTAGCGCCGCGTAAAGTGCGCGCGCAAACGCCTCAGGATCACGCGGCAGCACGCTCAGGTGGGCTGGGGGTAAGCTCGTGGGCACCTTAGTGTGAGCGACCACGTGGCAAGCGGCGCGTTGATCTGGCCGCAGCTCAGCCAAGCGCCGGCTCAGCTCAGCTTCGTCCTGCCATTGCCACACTGCCAGGGGTGCCCGAGGCGCGTAATGGCGGGGCAACAGGCCCGGGCTGGGTAGCCATTCTGGTCGGGCAGAGGTCACTCTGGGGCTTGCAGCCCAAGCGTCGGCTTGTCCGGTGACGGCGATGAGCGATTCGAGGTGGATCATGCCCGGGCGCAGGACACGAAAAGGCCTGGTAGCTAAGTCCACCACGGTCGATTCGATGCCGACTGGGCTGGGCCCACCGTCCACGATCAAAGAAATCCGGTCTCCCAGACCCTTGCGCACATGGTCGGCTGTGGTGGGTGACAGGCCCGTGGATAGGTTGGCGCTTGGGGCTGCTAGCGGGAAGCCACACTCGCGGATGACAGCTTGGATGAACGGATGTGACGGCCACCGCACCCCCACGGTCGGGCCACCGGCGGTGACAACCGACGGAATCGTGCTGGCCCGGGGCAAGACCAAGGTCAGTGGCCCTGGCCAAAACGCTGCCGCCAAGCGCTCAGCAACTTCAGGCCAGTCGGCTACACAACGTCGGGCCATCTCCAGCCCAGCCACATGCACAATGATGGGGTTATTGGGCGGGCGACCTTTGATGTGGAAGATGCGCTGCACGGCTGCGGCGTCCAAGGCGTTGGCCGCCAGTCCATAAACCGTTTCGGTCGGCAGGGCTACAACCTGACCAGCCCGCAACAGCTCCACCGCACGCCGGAGCGCGCGGTCGAACCGTTCGGGCGAGTCAATAGGCAGAATCTCCGGTTGCAGATCGATCTGCACGCCGCCAGTTTAGCCAGGCTGAGGCTTCCCGGGCCAGCTTGAGCGCTGGGGAAAACAGGCCTGGGAGCTACAGGGCAGTTGCTGCCGGGGCGTTCAGAAGCACAAGGCCTGCCGCCGATGCGCCAATCCAGCCCCTGGGTTAGTGCGGGGCCTCAGCTCCGCGACGCATCGGGCCCACTGCCCGGGCTCAGCTTGACATGCGCCAAACGCCACCTTGATAAACCCGGCGGGTAAAGGTCGAGTATTTCATCCCGGTCAACAGGTAGGTGCGCTCACCTACGCTCCAGGCAATGGTCTTCCAACCGGCAGCATCTTGGTAATCGGGCCGATCGCTCCAAGGGCTATCAGGTAGGCCAACGTTCTCAGCCACGAACAAGTGGTAAGGCCCTCGGCCATCGGTCAAGCACAGCATCACAACCCGGTGACCGCGCCACTCCAGTAAGTTGCACCCCCGCACCTTCAGGTCGTGTAAGGCCGACGGCAGCTCGAACCCAAACCGCACGCCGCGCTGGGCTAGCCATTGCCGAATCTGGCTCAGACTGGAGGATTGGAAAGCCAGATGCGGATTGGCCGCCCAGCCGATTTGAACGATCTCTTCGCGATACTCAGCAAAGCTGGGCGGCTGGCGCAGGCTGAGCCAAACTGCCCCAGACAACAGGACCACAGCCGCCGCTACCGCAGCCCACCGCTCTGGCGCACGGCGTAGGTAGGGCAGCAGGTCAACTTGCCAGAATGGCTTGCGCACCGGCTTGGCTTGGGCCAACACCGCAGCCCGTAGGCCCCAGGGTACCGGGACGGCCTGCAAACGAGCTGCCACGGCCGCGTCGAACGCTTGCTGCTGTTTCCACTGGGCTAGCCAGGATGCCAGCTCCGTGTCAGCCTCAGCCAGCCGCATTGCCTCGGCCACGCGGCCTGCCTCAGGCTCCGGCATCCCAGGCCGCCAACTTTCCAAGATCGCTCTGATTTGGTCGCGGGTCATGGCTGCTCAGCGCCAAGCGAGGCACCGTGAACCGTGGCCGAGGTCGGTTTATCTCCCAGCCGGTCAGCCAGGAGCTTGCGGAGCTGAGCGCGGCCGCGGGCGATTCGCGACATGACCGTGCCGATAGGCACACCCAAGATTTGCGCTATGTCCGCATACGAATGTTCGCCCAGGTAAAACAGCGCTAGCGGCACGCGAAACACGGTATCCACCCGACTCAAGGCTTCACAAACCGTTTGCGCATCCAGCCGGTTGATCAGATTGGGTTGGGTGGCGGGCAGTTCAGCTTCAGCCTCGGCCACCTGCACTTCCGGGTGCCGCCGGCGCGCTCGGTGCGAATCCAGAAACTGCCGATACAACGTGGTAAACAGCCAAGACTTCACCTTGGCCGAATCGCGCAGAGCGCTGGCTTGGCGGGCTAAGCGGCGGAACGTTTCCTGAGTCAAGTCCCACGCATCCGATTCTTGGCCGGTCAAGCTGAAGGCAAACCGGTAGAGCGACTCGTAGTGCGCATCTACGATCCGCTCGAAGGTTGCCGGGTCTAAGGTCATGGACCGGATTCGGGACTGACGGTCTGGGATTGGCCAGGTCCAAGCCCGGGTCAAACCGCAGCCGGGTCGGCTTAATCTTACGCCGCCGGTGGCCGAGGGCAAATAAAATGGTGGCTTGGCTGGCCCCGCGGAGCGGGGGTTGTTCTCATGGGCCCGAATGGCTCCGGCCCAGTGACAGCGATAGGGGTGTTGGGCAATGCGAGCGTTTAGGCCCGGCGGCTGGGGGCTTGCCTGAGCCAAGCGCCTGCTTCGGACGCTTTGGGTTCTCCGGGCCGAGTAGGCGGGAAGCCCTGGCAGACCGGCGCCTGCACCCAGCCGCTGCCCTAACCCGGCTGCGCCGAGGATCGAGCTGGACCTTGGCCAAGCTGAGCCACCCGCCATGGCACAGCAGTCCGCACGCCGGTTAGGGTAGGTCAAACTAGCTCCAGCCCATCTCCACGGGCGCTCTCCTTCACCGCGGGAACAGGAAATGGACGCTGCCGTTGTCATCACCCAAGTAAAGCAGGTCGCGTAGCACCACGTTGTTGGCTTGGTGCACGCTGCCGTCCACTAGTGCCACGTTGCCCGCGCCCGCACCGTGCAAGGCATTGGTCCAGCCGACGGTGGCTGGCACAGTGGGCCGGGTGTTGATGCCCACCGCATTGCGGACGCCTGAGGAGCACGACACTCCGGGTGTGCCTCCGCCCAAGTTCCGGTCCACCAACAAGATGTGCTGTTGGGCCGCTTCCCACGAATACTGCGGGGTGCTGTTGCCCGGCACGTAGATGACGCCTGCGTCCAAGCCCAAGGCGTAACTGACCGCGTTATTGCGGTAGTTGCCGTGCAGGAACCCGCCGTTGGGATCGGCCGTGAAGTCCTCAGCCACCCTGACCTGCTTGTCCGCCGGGCAAGCCAACACCTTGGGCGAGGTCAGTTGGTTCGATATCCAGGAAAACTGGAACCATGCCTGGCTGTCCAAAGGTGCACCTTTGGTGCCGCCGTCCTGGTCGCCTGTCCAAGGGATGCGGAACGGCAGGCTGCCCTGTTCAGAATCTTGGACCCACATGGTAAAGGCTAGGGCTACCTGCTTCATGTTGTTGACGCACTGGATGCGTTGGGCCTTGGCTTTGGCCCTGGCCAAAGCTGGCAACAGCAGCGCCGCCAGAATGGCTATGATGGCAATGACCACCAGCAGTTCGATCAATGTGAAGGCCTTGTTGGGCCGTGCTCGGCTCGTTTTCATGGCAACGTTGGTTTGACACGGTTTCATGTTCGGTGCGGCTGGCGCCTGTCGCCAGCCTTTCCGAAGGTGTGACGCTGCCATGGCTGGCCTATTCCCGGGCCGGCTGTCCCGGGTAAGAGTCCAGTGCAACGCATTGCCCCGAGGGGTAGCGCCGGAGCCAGCGCCCAAGAAGCTCTTCATGAGTTCCTCAGACCAGGGCCTGTAGCCCGGAGAGGCAGGCAAGCTGCCGGTTGAGGAGATCAGCCATCCGCACCGCTTGACCGGACGCAGGTTGGCTCCTGCGCCCGTCAAGCCACCAAAGAGGCTGTGACGATTCCGGCTGCCTTTGGGCCTACAAAAGGCTCTTGAGGTGCTGAATCGACCGAGCCGCTTGCTCGATCGTGCCGCACTCGACCGACAGCACGATATCGCGCTTGGCCTTGCGACAAATCTTGATCACGCGCGCCCAGTCAATCACCCCATCCCCGCAAGCGCAGCCCACAGGTGTGCCGGTGACTTTGCCCCGTTCGGCTTTGGAATGTTCGATGGAGATGTCCTTAGCGTGCAGGTGCACCAGCCGATCCACCACCCGCTCCAGCCATCGATACGGGTCTTGGCCAGCCAAGTAGGCGTTGCCGGTATCGAAATTGATGCCCAAGACTGGGCTCTTGACCAGCTTGTAGATGCGGTCCAAGCCGGCTGGGGTTTTGCTGTATTGCTGGTGACATTCCAAGCCGATCAGGATGCCGCGGGGCTCGGCCACCTTCACCGCTTCGGTCAAGGTGTAACGCATGAGCACGTGGTCTTCAGCTTCGGTGGTCCAGTCCGGTTTAGGGCCTTCATCGGTATTGATGACCGGCGCACCGCATTCAGCCGCAAACCGGATGGCTTGTTTGAGGTATTCGACGCTGATCTCGGGTTTGATCAGCGGGCAGTGGGCGGACAGGCCTGACAACTTGACCCGGTATTTTTCGCAGGCGCGCTTGATGCGCAGGGGGTCGTCTAGCATCGACACGCTGTGGAAGTAGCCCGCTTCACTGAGCAACTCCCGACCCCAATGCACCATCGGCTCGATGTATTGGTAGCCCAGCTCAGCCGCCTTGGCCACGCCCCATTCGAAGGGCTTGTCGCTGTGCCGCACAAACTCCAAGTTCACGCCGATAAAGATTCGTGCCATAGCTTCGATCCGCGTTAAGGGTTAGGGTATTGTCGCTTTGCTGCCCACAGGGCCGGCCATCGCCGGCTCTGCGCTGGGCTTCAGGTTAGGCCCGCCCACCCCTGGGTAAAGCAAATTGACTCTGGTTGAACCCCAAGGGGTCGATGCCCAGGTTGGGGCGTGGTGGCACAGACCGAGCTGACGGTCAGAGCGTCCGAAACGGGTGACACCGACTTGCCTTGGAACCGTTTGTGCTACAGGGACCCTAGCCTGTGGCCAGCCGAGCTGCTAGCCGCCGCCCTGCCGGCTGGACCTTGCAGCGGCAGGGGGCACGGGGGCGGTCAGCTCGGGTGTGCGATGGCCGTTTGAACCAAGGCGGTCCGTTGGCTGGCAAGCCAAACTGCAGGCGGCGGGATGGAGCGGTCTTGCAGCCGGTGCCCACGCCCCGAGGGTGTGCGCCAACAGACGCTGGTATCGGAGGCAAGGCCGCCAAGGATCGCTGACTGCAAATTCGGGCTTGTCAAACTGGCCCGGGCGGTCTAGGGTAACGGTGCAATTGATGGTTTGGGTGCAGATACCTAAGGCATGAACAACCAACAACCGGGAGGGGTTGCTTGAGCCGGCCCCAAGTGCGTTCTTCGTCCGAGCAACAGATTCGAGTGAATGGTAAGATCCGCGCCCGCGAGGTGCGCGTGATCGACGCGGATGGCAAGCAGTTGGGTATTTTTTCGCTGCACGACGCCATCCGGTTGGCCCAATCCAGATCGGTGGACTTGGTGGAGGTGGCGCCCAACGCCAACCCACCAGTGTGCCGCTTGGTCGATTACGGGAAGTACCTTTACGAGAAGGCCAAGGAAAGCAAGGAGGCCCGCAAGCATCAACAGGCCAACAAGGTCAAGGAAGTGCAACTGAGCCCGTCGATCGATCCGCATGACCTGAGCATCAAGCTCAGCCGTGCCGTCGAGTTCCTCAACGAGGGCATGAAGGTCAAAGTGCTGCTGAAGTATCGCGGACGCGAGAAGGCCCACAAAGAGATCGGGTTCCAGGTCGTGGAGAAGTTTATCCAACAGATCGAGCCTTACGGCCGGCCGGACGCACCCCCCAAACTAGTGGATAAAGGCATTGTGCTGATGCTCAGCCCGCTGGCTCGGAGTAAGCGGCCCAAGCCGGCTGCAACGCCTTCTGATACCGAGGCCCAGGCCCGGTCCGCTCAGCCAGCGGCGCAACCGTCGGAGCCACCAGCGCCGGGGCCAGCTCGCCCTGCGGTTGAACCGCGCCAGCAACGACCTGCGGCCGCATCTGAAAACACCAGCGGTTCGTTCATCAACGCCCCATTTGCCGACCTGGACCTGCGGCTGGCTCAAAGCGCTGCTAGCCAGCAATCGTCTGAGTCACCGGAAACCGAGCCCTGATCCTAGGGCTGGCGCGGTTTGGCAGCTCAGTTAGGCAGCTAGGCCACAGCGTACGGTTCCTGCGTTGTGTAGGGGATGTGCCCGGAGCTTCGAGTTCGGGCTCCGCCGCACCGTTTCTTGGCCGCCAAGGCTCTGGGGCGGGCAAGGTCAACCGCCCGGGCAACGAAGCCCCATACCGTGCCGAAGCCAAGGGTGTTCTGTGGCTGGGGCCGGTTTGGCAACCTGGGCTTGGCGTCCCCCGCGGCGTCTCGCCCCAAGCCGATTTCCAGTCGAGCCCCGGTCAGCCAGGCCCAGCAGCACCTTCAGGGCACGGGCAGCTCATCGAAGATTTTTTGGATGATGGTTTCGCTGGTCTTGTCTTCGGCCTCAGCTTCGTAGGTGACAATGACCCGGTGCCGGAGCACGTCCATGCCCACGCTCTTGACGTCTTGCGGGGTGACGTAGCCGCGGCCTTTGATGAAGGCGTGGGCCTTGGCGGCCAAGGTCAGGTTAATGGTGGCCCGGGGCGAGGCGCCCAGTTGAATGAAGTCTTTGACCTGGATCTTGTAGCGGTCCGGGTCGCGGGTGGCGCACACCAGGTCCACAATGTAATCCTTGACCTTGTCGTCCACGTAAATGTCGTTGAGCACCTCGCGTGCGCGGAAAATCTGTTCCGGCTCGACCACTGGCTGGACCATGGGCAAGTGGCTGGTGCGGGCCATCAGCTCCAGGATCTGCCGTTCCTCCTCGCGCGTGGGGTAGCCGATCTTCAGCTTGAGCATGAACCGATCCACCTGCGCCTCGGGTAACGGGTAGGTGCCCTCCTGTTCGATGGGATTCTGCGTGGCCAACACCAAGAACGGCTCCTCCAGCTTGAAGGTCTGCTCGCCGATGGTCACCTGTTTTTCCTGCATGGCCTCCAACAGCGCACTCTGCACCTTGGCTGGAGCCCGGTTGATCTCGTCGGCCAACACTAGGTTGGCGAAGATCGGGCCCTTGCGGGTGGTGAACGTGCCGGTCTGAGGGTTGTAAATCTGGGTGCCAATGACGTCTGCCGGCAGCATATCCGGGGTAAACTGCAGCCGCGCAAACTTCACATTCAAACAGGCGGCCAGCGACTTGACCGCCAGGGTCTTGGCCAAGCCCGGCACCCCTTCCAGCAGCAAATGGCCATTGGCCAATAGCCCAATGGCCAGCCGCTCAATCAGGTAGGTCTGCCCCACAATGACTTTACCCAGCTCAGCAAACAGCGGTCGCAAGAACGCGCCCGCGCGTTGCACTTCTTCGTTGATGGCCGTCAGCCCGCGGTGCATAGCCGCAGTAGTTTTGCCCTATCAACCCCCAAAGCTCAAGGGTTGTTGACCGCGCACCCGGCACCGACCTTCAGCCAGCCGGGCGCCACCCTGGCTGGCTGCTTGAATTCGGCCCGCAGTTAGGCCAGACTGGGGCTTGGATGAACAAGCGCGCCTGGACGCAGCCAACGACCCGGACGGACCTCGCATCGGCTTCGGCCGGTGCGGTGCGGTTACCATCCTCAACCTCAACCGCCTTGGGAGCCCTCGGTTCATGGAAGGTTTCGGCCCTTTAGACGGCGCTCTGTTGATTGATAAGCCCGCTGGCCCCACCTCGCACGACGTGGTCGAGGCGGTCCGCAGCCAGTTCGGCATCAAAAAAGTGGGGCACTGCGGCACCCTAGACCCCAATGCCACCGGGTTGCTGGTGTTGGTGTTGGGCAAGGCCACCAAGCTGGCTGAGCAATTGATTGCCGATGATAAGTTGTATGCGGGCACCATCAAGTTCGGGGTCACCACCGATACCTACGATGCCGATGGCCAAGTCACGGCCACGGCGCCTGTGCCACCCTTGACCGTCGAGCAGCTTAACCAATTAGCCCAGCAGTTCACTGGCGACCTGCTCCAAACCCCGCCCATGGTCTCGGCAGTCAAGAAAGGCGGCGTGCCCCTTTACAAGCTGGCTCGACGCGGCTTGGAGGTGCCGCGGGAGCCGAAGCTGGTGCACGTCTATAGCTTCACCTTCACCGATTACCAAGAGCCGTTGGGTTACTTCACCGTCGCCTGCACCAAGGGCACTTACGTGAGAAGTCTGGCGCATGACTTGGGCCAGAAACTGGGCTGCGGCGCGCACCTGCACACCCTGCGCCGCATCCGCTCAGGCGACTTCACCGTGGACCAAGCCATCGAGTTTGAGTCGGTCCTGAAGCTGTCGGTGGCGGAACTGCAGCCGCGCATCATTCCCATGGCTAAGCTGGTCGAGCGCCGGCTCGGTAGCCCGCCCCAACCTGGTACGGGGCCAACGCCTTGAACCTGGCCACCATGCCAAACCTCACGGTGCGCCTCGTGCATCCTGTTAGCCCCAAGCGTCGCCAGCTCAACCGAGGCTTATACCCATGCAGGTAGTAAGCTCGGCAACCGAACTTGTGCCTGGGCACCGGCCAGTCTGCGTGGCGCTGGGCGTGTTTGACGGCGTGCACTTGGGGCACCAGCGAGTCATCCGGCGCATGGTCACTGAGGCCCGGGCCTGTGGCGGGCTGGGTGTGGTGGTGACTTTCGATCGGCATCCCAACGCTGTGGTTGCACCGGGGCAAGTACCGCCCCTGATTTACTGTTTGAGCCAGAAACTGCGGGCTTTGGCTGAACTGGATGTGGATGCCACCTGGGTGATGGAGTTTGACCAGGCGTGTCGGCAGCAGACCGGTCAGGCCTTCATCCGCAACTTGGCGCAGCAGCTCGGCTCACTACGCAGCATCTGCGTAGGAGCCGACTTCCAGTTTGGTTATCAACGCAGTGGCAACGTGGCCTTGCTGTCAGCTCTGGGCAAAGAACTGGGTTTTACGGTCCATGCTTTGGAACCGGTCAGCTTCGAGGGCGCACCGGTCAGCAGCACGCGCATCCGCCAAGCCATCCGCGCAGGCCAACTGGAAACGGCCAGCCGCATGTTGGGCCGGCGTTATGCGCTGGCGGGGCGGGTGGTTGAAGGCGACCGACTCGGCCGGCAGTTAGGGTTTCCCACGGCAAACCTGGACACCAACGGCTTAGTCTTGCCCCCCAACGGCGTCTATGCTGCTGAGGCCCGATACCAAGCCCAAACCCGGCCGGCGGTGTTGAATGTCGGGTTCCGGCCAACCCTAAACCGGCCAAGCCCTCAGCTCCGTGTCGAGGCGCATCTACTGGATTTCAGCGGCGAGCTTTACGGCCAGGAGTTGGAGCTGGTGCTGGTGGCCCGACTGCGCGAGGAACGGCCATTCCAGTCGTTGCAGGCGCTCCGGGACCAGATTGCTCAAGACGTGGCCGCTGCACGCCTACTGTTGGCCCGGGCCAGCGCCTCACCACCGGCTTGATCCACCGCATCAGTCCACCGGCACAGGCCGGCCCTGAGCATCTTTGCGGCGGGCCAGGCGCACCGACACGTAGCGGGCTTGGGGAATGACGAATTTCTTCACCTCAACGGCCACGCTGCGCGGCCCGAACTCCTCCAAGATCATCGTAGCCAGGTCAGCCGCCAAAGTTTCAATTAACGCCCACTGGCGACTGTGCCCGAACTGCAACACCCGCTGGACCAACTGCACGTAATCGATGGTGTCAGCCAAGTTATCGCTGGTTTGTGCGGCGGCAAAATCGTGGGTCAACTGGAGCGTGATCAGCAACCGTTGTGGCTGGGCACGTTCCGCCTCGGTCACGCCCACGTGGCAGAACGCTTCCAAGTCCGCTATAGTGATCGTGTCCATCGGGCCCAACGCAACTTCAAGGTGCCTGGCTGCCCGGAGGCGACCAAGCCGATGAGCCGCGCTGAGCCACCACTTCCAACAGCATACGCGTGAGGTTGTTCAACGGCAGCCCACGAGCTTGGTTCAACGACACCCACCGGAACTCGACCGCCTCCGCATTCAGTTGCACTCGCCCGTGATCAGCGCAGCGGCATAGGTAACCCCAGTGCGGTGCACGACCGCTTTGTAGGTTGGCCAAGGGCACACCCGGCTCGTGCACCAACACCAATTCAAGTTCTCCCACCTCCAAGCTAGTCGCCTCCTTCAACGTGCGCCGGACCGCTTCCGGTGCGCTTTCACCCTGCCGCACTTCGCCCTCGGGCACACCCCACCGGTCGGCCCAGCGCGGCGAACGGATCAACAACACTTGGCCTGTGGGGTTGACCACCAGCCCCGCTACCTTGGCCGGTAACTCCTTTGCCTCAAAAGCTCGGTTAACCTTGCCAACCGCCGCCGGTAAGTGCATCCCATGCCGTACCAAAGTCTGGCGCAGCTCCTCCAAGTGCTCCACGAGCAAGTCCGGTTCAGCGGCGCGCAACTGGGCCAGCGTGTTGTAGCCGGTTAACACCGCGCACGACCACAGCCCGCCGTGCCGAGCCGTGTCGATGTCATGCTGCATGTCGCCCACAAACAGCGTTTCCGACGGCTCCAAGCCAGCCTCAACCAACAGCGGCTGGATTTGCTGGCGTTTGTCCCGCACCTCTAGCCATACCCGCTCGAAGAATGACCCAAATCCGTTCCGTGCCGTCTGCGCCAGAAAATACTCGGTCCGCACCGTGCTCAACACAAAGCAGCGCAGCCGCTGCTGACGGCAAAACTCCAGAAACGACCGCGCATGAGGCAGCTCGACCACCGAATCATTCAGCTTTCGAAATGCCTCGTGAAACCAGACCTCCAATTGGGCCAACGGCACATGAGGAGTGAACCGGTCGTAGAACTGTTGAAACGGCAGACAAAACTCGGCGCGAAACTGCTCCAGCGTCAACTCCGGCACCCCCGCTTGGCGCAGCACGGCGTTGGTCGCCTGCCATACCGCGGGCAAGTCATCCACCAACGTACCCGACCAATCGAAGATGATGTTCCGGATCACAGACGCACTTTACCGACCTGCCTCCGGACCGGCAACCCTGCAAAACACGCAAACAGCCCAGAGTGGCAAACCCCATCGGGCCGCTGCGCCAGTAGCCCAGGGTAACCGCAGCGCCTTCTGGGTAACGCAGTGCCCGATTTGATCCCTGAAACTCTGCCTCGGCTTCGAAACCGGCCCGTCTGGTCGGTGGGTGGCCCCCCAAACACCTGTAGCGCAAAATGCCATTCTGCTGACTTGCGGTGCTGGGGGAGCGCCGCAAGGGATTGCCCGAGCGCAGCTCGGGCAAGGGCCCGCAGGGCCGAGCGAGCGGGCGCTCGCGAGCCCATCGCCGACTGGCAGTCGGCGGACCGTTCGGTGCTTCGGGAGGCTTGCGGACTGAGGATTGAAACCGGCGTCAAAGCTGCCGCACTCCAAAGGCCACTGGGCAAAGGTTGGCGGTTGTCCAAATGCAGAGCGGTTCCATGGTCGGCCGGCGTAGGCGCAATGGTTTCGGCGGGCCGCCGAAACCAACCGGCCAACGGCCAGTGCTCCCCATGCCCATCGTGGGCTGAGGCCAAGCAGCGGTAGTCTGGTGGCCGGGATACGGGGGGAGCAGGCAGGCTAAAAGTTCTTGGACCAACGGTGGTTTCTGCCTATAGTGCAGACCGCCTGGCTGGATGGCTGCGCGCGTTGCGGGCGTAGTGCCCACCACACGCGCCCCAAGCTGGGCTGACACAACAAGACCAAAATTTCATGGGCGACACTATTCCGACATCCGAACCCAAACGGCGCTGTGGACTCCGGCTGGTAGCGTGGACTGCGGCGGGCCTGGTGGTGATATTGATCGTGGCGTACTTTGTCGTCAGCAGCGGCGCGTTCTTTAAGGCAGTGATCTTGCCCAAGGTCAGCCGAAGCTTGGGTGCCGAGGTGACCGCTGCCGAAGCATCGGTGCGCCCGTTTTCGCAGGTGGTGCTTCGTGGCCTCAAGGTGCAGGTGCCGGGCCGACAACCGGTGTTGACCGCCCAACAGGTCCGGGTGCGCTACAGCTTGCGCGATATCCTGCGCGGCCATATCAAGCTGGACGAATTGACTCTCGAAGCTCCGGTGTTGCAGGTGGTCTATGAACCCGACGGAACGAGCAATGCTGACCCGTTTCTCCGCCAGGCACCAGCTACCGCCCCGCAACCGGCTCAGCCTCCGCAGCCGGCGCCGCCTCCCCCAGCTCGACCGGCTCAGCCCACAGCGCCCCTACAGGTGGATATCAAGCAAGTGGCACTACAGGATGCGACGCTGCGGCTGGCCAGCCGGAGCAAAGAAGGCGGACGCGACGCCAAGGAACTCACCAACCTCCAATTGACGCTTCAAAACATCAAGAACGGCCAAACTGGCAAGCTGACTCTGTCGTCGGACCTGGCTTGGGAGGCTGTGCCGCCGCCTGGCACCAACGCCAGCTTGCGCGCCAACTTGGCGGCTGAGTTCGACTTTGGCTTAACGGCGGAGCTACAGCCCCAATCAGTCAAAGGCCAGGGCCGACTGACCGTGGCCCAAGCTAGTGGTGGGTTGGCCCAGGCCGATGGCCTGGTGGCTAGCTTGGCTTGCGAGCTGACTCCGACCGAGGTCAAGACCTTGGGGCTTGGCTTCCTCAAAGGCACCACCAACCTGGGCTCGGTGCAGGTCACCGGCCCGTTCGATTTGGCCAAGCAGGAGGGCAGGTTGCAACTGCAACTGGAAAGAATCGACCGGAACCTGCTGAACCTGGCGGGTGGACCGGCCGGCTTGGATTTTGGCCAGACGCTTGTGACGGCGCGCAGTGACGTCCAAATTGCAAATGCCGGCAACACCCTCAGCCTCACCGGGCAAGTGGCGCTGGCCAACTTCACGGTTGCCCAACCCGGCACCACCACGCCGCCGCTGAATTTGGAACTGCAATACGCGGTGGCCGTAGATCAGCCCCGTCAAACCGCTCGCTTGCAGTCATTCAATCTGGTCGGTGTTCAGAACCAACACCGTGTTCTAGAGGCTGCCCTGACTGCCCCGATGACACTCACCTGGGCCAAGACCAATCTGGCCCAAGCCGCCGGCGACGCCACCCTGCGGGTGACGGTAACCAACTTGAATTTGGCTGATTGGAAAGCGTTGGTGGGCAACCTGAGCGGTCGGTTGGATGCGCGGCTCCAACTGGAGTCACGCCGCGCCGGCCAGGAACTGGCCTTCGGGTTGGAGGCTCAATTGGCTGATTTCGCCATGGTGGTGCAGACCAACCAGGTCCGTGACTTGGCGTTGCGCCTCAATGGGCGCGGTGTGCTGACGGATCTGAAAGTGGCGACGATGCCGGAGTTTGCCTTCGAGCTGAAGCGGAAGGCTGAATCGGCTCTGCAAATTTCCGGCTCGGGCCAGGTCGATCTGACTCACACCAACGCGGACTTGCGGCTGAGCCTTCAAGGTGCCCTGCGGCATCTGCTGGCTGTGGCGCCACTGCCCGGTTTGATCGCCAGCAGCGGCACTTTTTCGGGCCAAGGCACGATCGCATACCGCCCCGATAGCCAAGCGGTCAACGGTAGCCTATCCCTCAAAGGCCTGAATGGATCCTACATCGACTATCCCCTCAAAAACGTCGATGCGGACCTGGAGTTTGACACGATTCAAACCGGGCCGAAGCTGGAGTTCCGTCGGGCGCACCTGGCTTTACCTGCCACTGCCCGAGCCCAGAACCGGCTGCAGCTCACCGGCCAGGTAGATAGCACCCACTCCAATGCCATCACTGGCTCGCTTCAGCTTCAAGCCGACGCGTTGGACCTGACAGCCTATTACGACATGATCGTGACCAACCTGGCTGCGCCGACTGGACCTGCTGCGGCCGGCGCTGCGCCTGCGCCCGCTCCAGCTCAACCGCCCTCTGCGCCCTCCACAACTCCACCTGCGCCCAGCCCCGCGCCATCGGAGCTGACAGTCCTGCCGTTCAAAGACCTGAGCCTGCGCGCCACCGTTGGCCGCTGCTGGCTGCGCGAGGTGGAAATGACCAACCTCACCGCCACACTCACCCTGAACAGCAACCGGATCGATATCCGTCCGGTGCAGGCAGCGCTTAACGGCACCCCCGCACAAGCCACGGTGGAAGTGGACCTGAGCGTGCGCGGCTACCAATACGCCCTCGAGTTTCAAGCCCGCGATGTGCCCTTGGCTCCATTGGTCAACAGCTTTCAACCCGACTACAAAGGCGCGGTCAGTGGCACCGCCACGGCCTTCTTGCAGCTCAAGGGCATCAACTTCGCCGAGTCAGGCCTGCAAAAGAACCTAGCCGGCCAATTCGACCTGCAAACCACCAACCTGAACCTGGCACTCGAAAGAGCTAAGATCCCCGTCTTGGACACCGTCATCGGCACGGTGCGCGAATTGCCGCAGCTACTGACCAAATTGCCGGGTGGCCTGGGCGGGGTGGTGGGGGCGGCCTTGGGCGCGCGGCCCGAGTTTGTGGCTTGGACCAACGCGCTGGCCCAATCCCCGATCAATGCCATTGTCGCTCGAGCCACCGCCGGCGCCGGCAGGGTCCAATTCCAACGAGCCTCAGTCCAAAGCCCAGCTTTTATCGCTGACTTAAGCGGCACCATAACCCTGGCGCCGGCGCTGACCAACTCGACTCTGGACATGCCGGTGCAATTGGCCCTGCACCGGTCTTTGGCTGAAAAGATCAAGCTGGTGCCAGCCGGCACGCCGCCGGAGGCATCGTTTGTCGCACTGCGCCCGTTCTTGAAGGTGGGCGGCACTCTGGGCCAAACCAAGCGCGAGATCGACACCAAAGCGCTGTTGGCCATGGTGGCCGAGTCGTCGGCAGGTATCCCAGGCCTCAAAGACACGCCGGCTGGTGACCTGTTGCGCAAGTTCAGCGGCGCAGCCGGCGGCGCTACACCGCCCAGCCCCGCAACGGTCACTAACGGGCCAGCTACAAACAAGCCGCCTGTCAATCCGCTGGACCTGCTTCCCAAGTTCAGGCGATAGGGTCAGCGGTTCGGGTCGATGCGTTGATCGGGTCTGGCCGGGTGCGACTCGAAGCTGGGCAGAAGCGCAAGGCTTGTGCCGGCGGGCCAAGAGCCGCGATCTGGCCTGCGGTTCTCCAGCCAGACTTTTGGCTGGGCTGACGCGGGTGTCGAGGCTGAGCCAGGTTGGGCTTTCACTGGCGGTGGCCGGCTGCTAAACCTGAGCCGTGCAAGCGCTCCAGCAATATCTCAAGCAGCACGAGGCGCGATTCGTGCAAGAACTGTGCGAGTATGTCCGGTTCCCCAGTGTCTCGGCTCAACCGGAACACAAGTCTGACCTGCTGGCTTGTGCGGAGTGGGTTCGAGAACAGTGCCAGCGCATCGGGTTGGAGGCGCAGTTGTGTCCCACCTCAGGCCACCCGATCGTTTGGGCACGCACCCCACGCAGCCGCTCGGCTACTCGCCCGCATTTCCTGGTCTATGGCCATTACGACGTTCAGCCGGCCGACCCCTTGGAGCTGTGGAGTTCGCCCCCATTTGAACCGCGGGTCGAGAACGACCTTCTGCGTGGCCGGGGTGCTAGCGATAACAAGGGTCAGCATTGGGCACACCTCAAAGCGGTGGAAGCCTGGCTGGCCACTGGCACGCCGTTGCCGTGCGACTTAACGTTCCTGATCGAGGGCGAGGAAGAAGTCGGGAGCCGGAGCCTGGTCGAGTTTGTCAAGGCACATGCCGCCGAACTGAAGTGCGATGCGATCGTGATCTCGGACAATGGCATCCCCAGTTTGAAGCACCCGGCGCTGACCTACGCGCTGCGGGGTGTGGCGGCCATCGAGCTGGAGGTGCACGGGCCGAGTTCGGACTTGCACTCGGGTATTTTTGGCGGCTGTGTGGATAATCCGGCGATGGTCTTAGCGCAAATGCTGGCCCAGTTGCGCGACCGGCACGGGCGCATCACTGTGCCGGGCTTTTACGACGATGTGGTTCCTTTAACGGCGCGCGAACGGAAGCAACTGGCTCGGTTACCCTATCGCGACGCGGCGTTGCGCAGGCTGTTAGGTGTGCGGGCGCTGTTTGGCGAACGAGGCTATACCAGCACCGAGCAACGCACCGCTCGACCCACGCTGGAAATCAACGGGCTGACCAGCGGTTACCAAGGCCCAGGCAGCAAAACCATCATCCCCGCCTGGGCCCGAGCCAAGATCACCTGCCGGCTGGTGCCCAACCAAAGGCCTGGCACGATCCAGCGCCTGTTGGTGCGGCATCTACGCCGGCTGTGTCCACCTACGGTGCGGCTGAAAATCACCGGTGGTCATGGTGCCGAGCCGTATCTGGTCTCGCCGGACAGTCCTTTGGCCCAAGCGGCCTTGCGCGCGTTGCGCACCGCATTTAAGCGGCAGCCGGTGCTGATGCGTGAAGGCGGCTCGATCCCCATCGTGACCGAGCTGAAAAAGATTCTGCACGCCGACAGCCTGCTATTGGGGTTGGCGTTGCCCGACGACAACGCTCATGCACCCAACGAGAAGTTCGACCTAAAGTGCTTCCGATTCGGCCTGCAACTGGGGATGCACTTGTGGCCTGAGCTGGCCCGCGCGGTCCAGGCCAGTCCCGGTGGGCTGCGCCGATCCAAGCGCAACGCCTAGCTCTTTGCCTATGCAACGACAAGACCTCACTCACGGCTCCATCGGTTGGCTCTGCCGGTTGGCTCTGGCAACTGGGATGGTTGTGGCCGGTGCAGCCGGCTTACCCGGTGCTGACCAGCTCCAGCGCGGTTTCCAACGACCGCCCCCGTCGGCGCGTCCGTGGGTCTATTGGTTCCCGCTGGACGGCAACCTCTCCAGCAACGGCATCACCGCCGACCTGGAGGCCATGGCCCGCGTGGGCATCGGCGGGGTGCTTTACATGGAAACCGACCAGGGCGCGCCGTCCGGCCCGGCCCGGTTCGCCGGTCCGTTGTGGCGGGCGCTGTTCAAGCACCTCTGCGCCGAGGCGCACCGGCTGGGGTTGCAAGTGAACATGAACAACGACGCCGGCTGGTGCGGCAGCGGCGGGCCGTGGATCACCCCGGAGTTGTCCATGCAACGGGTGGTCTGGGCGGAAACCAATCTCACCGGCCCGATGCGCTTCGAGGGTGTGCTGCCCCAGGCCAGGCCGGTGCGGGATTTCTACCGGGACATCGCTGTGCTGGCTTTCCCCACGCCGGCCAGCAACTACGTCATTCCACACCTGCGCGGCAAATCCGCCGTGGTGCGCCAGGAGATTCCGCTGCGGGCCACGTTCCCCACCTTGGCGGCCGAGGCGGTGGTGCCGCGTGACCGCATCGTCAATCTCACCGCCCGGCTCGGCCCGGACGGGCGGTTGAGCTGGGAGGTGCCCGAAGGCCGGTGGACGATCCTGCGCCTGGGCCACACCAGCACCGGCCAGCAAAACCATCCCGCGCCCCGGGACGGCCGCGGGCTGGAATGCGACAAGCTCAGCCAGGCGGCTGTCGAGGCGCATTTCGCCGGTCTGATGGCCAAGTTGGTGGCCGACAACAAGCCGCTGACCGGCCCGAACCGCACCTTGGTGGCCACGCACATTGACAGTTGGGAGGTCGGGTCGCAGAACTGGACGGCCCTCTTCCCCCAGGAATTCCAACGCCGGCGCGGGTACGATCTGCGGCCGTTCTTGCCCGTGTTCACCGGCCGGGTGGTGGACAGCCTGGAGGTGTCCGAGCGGTTTCTGTGGGACGTGCGCATGACCGTCAACGAGCTGCTGCTGGAAAACTACGCCGGCCACATGCGCACCTTGGCCCGACGCCACGGCCTGCGCCTGTCCATCGAGGCGTACGACGGGCCGTGCGACGACATGAGCTACGCCGGCCGGGCGGACGAGCCGATGGGCGAATGGTGGTCTTACGGGCCGTATGGCGGCGCGCATTGGTGCACCGAGATGGCCTCCGCCGCCCACGTCTATGGCAAACCGATCCTGGGCGCCGAGGCGTTCACCGCCACCGACGCCGAGAAGTGGCAGGCGCATCCCGGCTCGATCAAGGTCATGGGCGACTGGGCTTTTTGCGAAGGCATCAACCGGTTTGTCTTCCATCGCTACGCCCTCCAGCCCTGGACCAACCCGGACCGGCCGCCCGGCATGAGCATGGGCCCCTGGGGCCTGCACTACGAACGCACGCAGACCTGGTGGGAACAGTCCCGCGCCTGGCACGAGTATCTGGCCCGATGCCAGTTCCTGTTGCAGCAGGGGTTGTTTGTGGCCGACCTCTGTTTTCTGGCGCCGGAAAATTCGCCGCAGCGCTTTCATTCGCCGGTCAAGTCGGGCCTAGACCGGCCCGGCTACAACTTCGACGGGTGCACGCCCGAAGTGGTGCTGACGCGCATGAAGGTCAAAGACGGCCGTCTGGTGCTGCCCGACGGCATGAGTTACCGCCTGCTGGTGTTGCCCCGGGTCCCCACCATGACGCCGCCCCTGCTGCGCAAGATTCGCGACCTGGTCAAAGCCGGCGCCACCGTCGTGGGCGCGCCTCCGGTGAAGTCGCCCAGCCTCACCGGCTACCCCACGTGCGATCAGGAAGTGCAGGCGTTGGCGAAGGAACTGTGGGGCGAGCCCAGCGCGGCTGGCGGGCAGGCTGCGCCAGCCCAGCGCCCGATTGCCGGCGGGTTCGTTGAGCGCCCGTTCGGCGAGGGCCGCGTTATCTGGGGCGGCGAACTTGGGGATCCGACCGATCGGTCGGATCGGCCCGACCAGCCCGAGCCGCTGGCGGCCGCCCGTTGGATTTGGCGCAAGGAAGGCGATCCAGCCCGGGCCGCCCCGCCCGGCCGGCGTTACTTCCGCAAGGTGTTCACGGTGGACGCCGCCAGCCCGCTGGCCTCGGCGCAGTTGGTGATGACCGCCGACAACTCGTTCGAGTGCTGGGTCAACGGCCAGCGCGTGGGCGCCGGCGACAACTTCACCCGCGCCTACAGCATGAACATCACCGTGCGGCTGAGGCCGGGCACCAACGTGCTGGCGGTGGCGGCGGTCAACGCCACCGACCAGCCCAATCCCGCCGGCCTGATTGCCGCCCTGAGCCTCAGGTATCGCGACGGGCGCTTCGAGCACATCCGCACCGACGCCAGTTGGGAAGCGGCGGCCAGCACGCAGCCGGGTTGGACCACCAACGCCACGGCCACCAATGGTTGGGCGCCGGCCCTGGACCTTGGCCCGTTGGGCATGGAACCGTGGGGCGACGTCGAGTCCGGCCCGGCCGCCGCCGACCCGACACCCGACATCCGGGTCTTGAGCCGATTGCTGCAGGCGATGGGCGTGCCGCCGGATTTCGCCGCCCGCTCGGCCAGCGGCGGCGATCCTGGCCTGCGCTACATCCACAAACGGCTGGATCGGTTGGACGTCTATTTCGTGGCCAACAAACACCCGCATCCGGTCCAGGCGCTCTGCGCCTTCCGCGTCACCGGCAAACGACCGGAATTGTGGTGGCCTGAAACCGGTCGCATCGAGCGGGTGGCAGCCTACGAGGTGACCAATGGCCTGACCTGCCTGCCGTTGGACCTGGAACCGGCCGGCTCGGTCTTCGTCGTGTTCCGACCCGGCCGGCCCGAGCCGGAACGGGTGGTGGCTGTGACGCACAACGGCGAACCGGTTTTGGACCTTGCATGGAAACCCACCCCGTCGGCTGCAGCCGACAACCACGCCAGCCTCACCCAAAACTTCACCATGGCCGTCTGGGCGCGGCCGGAGGCTGAGACCGAACTGCCGCGCCAGACCAACCACGGCATCGTCGGATTCAACGACCGCCGCAACGACGCGCTCTTTCCGCCGCCCGGCCACGAGGTTTATGGCGACGATGCCCATGCCGGCGCCGGCCTGGCCGTGGGCCGCAACGGCGTGGTGGTCTTCGAGCACAGCGCCGACTACTTCGCGCCGGTGTTGGTGGCTGCGCTGCCGATCACCAACTGGACGCATCTGACGGTGGTCTATCGCGAGGGCGAGCCGAGCCTGTATGTGGATGGCCGGTTCGTCCGGCGCGGCCTGCGCAGTGAGCATGTGGTGCATCCGGGCGTGGGCGTCAGCCACAACCGCCCCGTGGCCGGGTTCAAGGGCGAGCTGGGCGAATTCGAGCTGGTCCGGCGCGCGTTGAGCGAAGGGGAAGTAGCGGAGCTGGCGCGCATCATGCCCCGGCCGGCTCACCGGTTGCCGCCCGGCAGCCTGCACTTGGCGCGAACGGCCACTGGCCAGTTGCAGGCGCAGGTCAGCCTGCCCGGCACTTACCAGCTCCGACGCGCTGACGGCCGCACCTGCTCCTTTGACGTGCCCGCGTTGCCCGAGCCGCTGGACCTGAGCGGTGCTGCCGAGCCGCTCGCAGATGCAGCGCGTTCCTCCCCAGCCGGCCTGCGAACACCCTCTCCCCCGTCGGGGGAGAGGGATGGGGTGAGGAGGCACGGTTCGTGGGAAGTGCAGTTTGACCCCAAGTGGGGCGGGCCAGCCCAGCCGGTCGTGTTCGAGCACCTGGACGACTGGTCCAAACGGCCCGAGGAAGGCATCCGCTTCTATTCCGGCGCGGCGATTTACCGCAAGCGCTTCACGCTCCCGGACAGCATGCGTTTGACGGATCCCGGATCACGCCTCGTCCTGGACCTGGGGCGCGTGGCGGTGGTGGCTGAAGTGAGGCTCAACGGGCGTGACCTGGGCATCTTGTGGAAAGCACCGTTCCGAGTGGACGTGACCGAGGCGCTCAAGCCCGGCGCCAACACGCTCGAAATCAAGGTGGTCAACCTGTGGATCAACCGCATGATCGGCGACGAGCATTTGCCCGAAGACAGCGACCGCAATCCCAACGGCACGCTCAAGGCCTGGCCGGCCTGGCTGGCCGAGGGCAAACCCAGTCCCACCGGCCGCTACACCTTCACCAGTTGGCGGCTGTGGAAGAAAGGCGATCCGCTGGCCGAGTCCGGCTTGCTCGGCCCGGTGCGCCTGCAGGCCGCGCGGCGGGTGAGTCTGAGCGGTTTCTGAAAGGCCCCGTCCTTGAATGCGTGGCGGCTGCCGACTCTATCTGCCTCCACCCCGCAGCGGTCCGCTTGGCCGCACCCCGCACGGCAGGCAGTTGGCTGTGCGGCTCTGGCCGCGGCGCTGGTGGTGAGTCTGCCGAGCCCATCGCTGGCGCAAGAAGCGGTGATCGAAGTGCAGGCCGACCGTCGGTTGCATCGGCTGTCGCCCTACCTGACCGGTGCCTGCCTTGAAGATGTGAACCACCAGGTCTATGGCGGTCTCTACAGCCAGATGCTCTTTGGCGAGAGTTTTCAGGAGCCTGCCCCAGCACCCGCCCCGCAAGGCTTCACCGCCTATGGCGGTCGATGGACGGTACGTGGCGATGAACTGCATTTCTCCGGCACCGCCGGCGACAAACTGGTGAGCGATTTTCCACCCTTTGCCGACGGCGAAGTGGGCGTGGAGATCTTCATCGCCGATGCCCGCTGGTGGAACGTGGGACTGATCGTGCGCGTGACCAACGCCGGTATGGGTGCGGACCGGTTCGACGGTTACGAAGTTGCCCTCAACGCCGCCGCGCAAAACCTGCGTCTGGGCCGGCATCGGCAGAATTGGGAACCGATCAAAGACACGCCCTGCACAGTGCCGGTGGGCCGGTGGGTCGAGTTAGTGGTCAGGCTTCAAGGCCGGACCATCGAGGCCCTGCTCGATGGCCAGAGTATTGTCCGGCACAACGACGGCCTGGCCACCTTGCCCGCAGGCCGGGTTGGGCTGCGGGCGTTCCAAACCGAAGCCCGGTATCGGAACCTGTGGGTGAAGATCGACGGCCAGACGCATCGCCCGAATTTTGCCGCACCGGCTGCTGGGGCGCCTGAAGTTAGCGGTATGTGGCGCCCGGTGCGGACTGGCAGCGCGCAAGGGCTCTGGCAGCTTGAACATCAGAGGCCTTTTGCGGGCCGGCAAAGCCAACGACTGACTTTCCTGGCTGGGGAAGGCGCGGTCGGCATCGAAAATCAGGGACTGAACCGGTGGGGCTTGGGTTTTGTGAAAGCCCGACCCTACGAAGGCCTGCTGTGGGCTCGGGCCGAGCAGCCGACCAGCCTGACAGTGGCGTTGGAGAGCCGCGACGGCTCAGCCGTCTATGCCAGTCAGCCCCTCAACCTCAAGGGAGGCGATTGGGAACGAGTTACGTTTAACTTGACACCCAAGACCGGTGACCCGGCAGGCCGATTCACCGTGCGGCTGCATCGGCCCGGGCCGGTCTGTCTGGGGAACGCTTTTTTGCAACCCGGTGCCTGGGGGCGGTTCAAGGGCTTGCCGGTGCGCCGGGATGTGGCCCAAGCGTTGGTTGACCAGGGGATCACAGTGCTGCGCTATGGCGGCTCGATGATCAATCACCCCGAATACCGCTGGAAAAACATGGTCGGTCCGCGCGATCGGCGGCCGCCTTACCGCGGCACCTGGTATCCGCATGCCTCCAATGGATGGGGATTCTGGACTTCTTGGATTTCTGCGAGGCGGCCGGGGTCCTGGCCATCCCAGCCTTCAACATGGACGAAACGCCGCAGGACATGGCCGACTTTTTGAATACGTCAACGGCCCGCTGGACAGTCCCTGGGGCCGGCGCCGCGCAGCCAATGGCCACCCGGCACCCTACAACTTGCGTCACTTGCAGTTGGGCAACGAGGAGCGTGTGGACGAGACTTACTTCCGCAAGTTCAGCGCGCTGGCCGAAGCCATCTGGGCCAAGGATACCAACATCATTTTGGTGGTGGGCGATTTTGCCTACAGCGCGCCCATCGCCGACCCGTTCCAGTTCACCGGCGCAGCTTCCGGCATCACCACCCTGGCAGCGCACCAGAAAATTCTCCACCTGGCCAAGAGCCGAGGGCGCGAGGTGTGGTTCGATGTGCACGTGGGCACCGACGGCCCGCGCCCGGATGGCACCCTGAGTGGCATGTTCTCGTTCCGAGACGCCTTGGGGCGGATCGCCAACGGCGCCCAGCACAAGGTGGTGGTGTTCGAGCTGAACGCTCAGAACCACACCCAACGCCGCGCCCTGGCCAATGCGCTAGCGTTGAACGCCATCGAACGCGACGGTCGTATCCCAGTGGTCACCTCAGCCAACTGCCTCCAGCCCGATGGCCAAAACGACAACGGCTGGGACCAAGGCCTGCTGTTTTTCAATCCCGCACAGGTCTGGCTCCAGCCCCCCGGCTGGGTCAGCCGCATGGTTGCGCGTCATTACCAACCTTGGGCTGTGCCGGTGGAAGTGGCCGGGGCAAACGACATCCTGGATGCCAGCGCCAAATGCAGCGAAGATGGCCGCACGCTGGTCTTGCAGGTGGTCAACCTCAGCGACCGACCTCAGCCAGCGGCTCTCCACCTGCGTGGTTCTAGCCCGAGATCCGACACAGCCGGAGTCGAAGACCTGGCCGCGCCGCTGGATGCTCGTAACACCGCGCAGCACCCAGACCAGGTGGTCCCCAAGGCCAGCCGATGCCGACACAGGCTAGTTACCGGCGTGGCGCAGTACACCTTCGCGCCCTGCTCGTTCACCGTGCTGACGTTCCAATGAGAATCAAACTTGGGCCCGGCAACTTGCGCTCGATACCGGCCACCCCGCTGCATCCGCCCGCATGAACACGGGGCCTGGCTGTGGCCAGATTGGGCCTTACAGCCACGGACGCCGTGGCTAATGCGCAGGTCAGAGAGAAATTCGTCTGCGCTCCGCTCAAATGGCTTCGCTACCGGCCGATGCGCAGGTTGTCCAAGTAGAACACGGCGTTGGTGGCAGCGGTGCTGCTGAAGCCCAGCCAGTGCACTTCGTGGAAGTCGCGCCCGGCAACGGGCAGGTCGCGGAAAGTCTGCGGCGCGCCACCGGGCGGGGTCAGCCTCAGCGTGAACGTGCGCGGGGCGTCCTTGCCCACGGCGGCTTCGATCTCGACCCGGAACCACGCGCCCACCGGCATCCGGGCCAGCACCCGGCCGCCTGCGCTCACGTCGCCATTGGCGTCGAACCGCACGCTGGGGCCGACGTTCCGGGGATAGTCGCCCGCGTCGCGCCATTCGGTGAAGAACTGCGCGTTGGTGCCCAGCCACACGTCGAACCGTTGCCGGACCGTGCCCGTGGTCAGGTGCGGCTCGTAGTAGAAGTGCGGCTGCCAAGCGGGCTGAAGCGTGGCGGAATCGGTCACCTTCAGGCTGCGCCGGCCGGCCGCTGCGCGCTCGTCAGTCACGCGAATGGAGGCGCCTTGTTCCTCGCCGCTGACGTGCGCCCGGGCCGGGTGCGCGCCGACCGGCGTGTCTTCAAAGCCGTCGTCCAAGGTGAGCGGCTGGGGTGGCGGCGGTGGCGGCGGCAGCGGCCGAGGTTTGCAGCGCGCGTGGCTGGCTTCGTTGGCCCAGGCCGGGTCGCCGTAAAGCCCCACGCGGCTGATGTCGAACGGCTGAAAACCCAGCCGCAGCGCGGGCGAATCGGGCTGGAGCCGGAAATCGTGCGCGGCCGGATCCACAAACTTCGGGTCGGCCACCAGCGAGCGGCGGTCCAGGCCCAGCGCCTGCCATTCGGCAAAGGTGCGGCGGTAAAACCGCAGCCGGTCCGGCCCGCCGGTGTGCCAGTAAAGGTTTTCATCCCAGTCACCCGGCGACTCGCCTGCGGCCAGGCGCTCGTTGAGCGAGCGTTCGCCCAGCGGGATGAGCAGGTCGCCCTGGGTCAGGTAAACGATGTTGCGGCGGAAGGTGCTGGGCCGTTTCTCCGAATAGGGCCACAGGGCGTGGTTGGCGGAGAGGGCGAAGATGTTGTTGCGGATGACGTGTTGGTGGCCGCCGTTGTTGAACATGAGGCCGCCGCTGAGGGTGTTATAGACCAGGTTGTTCTCGACGAGGTATTGGCCGCACTGCGCGTCCAGATAGATGCCCCAGCCCAACGCCGGCGCCGAGTAAGGCCACATGTCGTGGAAGACGTTGTGGCGGATCACGCTGCCGGGCGACACGCCCAGGCAATAGATCAGGCCCGCGTCGCTGAGCACGCCGTGGCCCAGGTCGTGGACGTGATTGAACTCGATGATGTTGTTGCTGGTGCGGTTCGGCTCCAGCCCCCAGTTCCAGCCCACGCTGATGCCGGTGTAGTAAAGGTCGTGAATGTCGTTGTGCGAAATCCGGTTGCCGCTGCTCTGGGCCACCCAGATGCCCACGCACCCGGCATAAACGCGCCCGCCGTCGAAGAGGTGGTTGTTGTCCACCAAGGTGCGGCTGGTCTCGGCCACATCGGTCTTGGCCATGCGGTCCTCGCCCACGCGCACGCCGCCGGCGCCCAGGTCAAAAAGCCGGTTACGCTGGATGCGGCCGTCTTTGCAGCCGCGTCGGAACCAGATGGCGTAGGTGCCGATGTGTGCGACCTCGCAGCCTTCGATAGCGCAGTGGCGCGCGCCGTCGGCAGTGATGGTGGCGGGCACTTCGACTGCCGCCTGGGTGCTGCTGTTGCCCTTGGGGTCCAAAACCCAATCGGCGTGGTGAAACGTCAGCCCGCGCAGCGTGATGTGGTCCACGAACTCGCCGCGATCCGGATTTCCCGCGAACCGCACGAACTCGGTCAAGCGCGGCGCGACCACCTCGGTTTCGCCCAACACCTCACCGGGCATCGGCCAATAGGTCAGCACGCCAGTGTCGCGGTTCAAATACCACTCGCCGGGCTGGTCGAGCAGTTCGAGGGCGTTCTCGACGTAATAGCGCTGGTTGGTTTCCCAGTAGCCAACGCCCCACCACTCTTTGAGCGGCGCGGCAAACACGACCAGGTTCGAGCTCAGGTCCACGGACTTGAGCGGGTGGATCGAAGTTTCCCACGAATGCATCAGGATCAGGTTCACGTCGGCCAGCCGCGCCCAGGGCTGAAGGTCGCCCGGCGCAAAGACGAAGCGGTCGGCCAGGACCGGTTTGGCGTTGGGTCGGGGCGGGCCGGGGATCAAGCCGGCGATGCGGTAATAGCCCTGGTTGGGCGAGCGGGCGCGGGTGCGGCGCTGGCCGTTGACCCACAGTTGGCGGAAGTACCAGCGCCCGGTTTTGGCTTCGGGAATATCGGCTTCCCACCTCGGGCCGTTGGGGCGAAAGCCGGTGATGACCCGGCCGCCGCTGAACACAGGCCGCTCGTTGTCGTAGGCCTCGAACACCACCGGCGCGTCCGCCGTGCCGGAATCCTGCGGCTCGAATACCAGCGCCGTCTCCAGCTCATACCGCCCGCCCCGGACCCGCACCGTGACCGGGCCGAGCGCGCCTCCGGCTGCGGCGCGGGCACGGCGGATGGCCTCACGTGCTGCGTGGAGGCTGGCCAACGGACCGTCCGTGCCGGCCGCATTGGGCGCGGGCAGGCGACCGGACCATTGGTCATTGCCGTTGGGGGCGACGTAAAGCGCCAGTGGCGGGGGCAGCGCAGCCCGGCCAAAGACCGGCAGGAGCAGCAGCCCCGCGGCAAACAGAACGGAGCCGGCACAGTGAAGTCGCATACGCCCTAAGACGGCAGTCGGCTCCGGCGGCTTCATTGAAGCCCGCTGCCAGCCGGCCGGCAGGGCGCTTTGTCCCAGCCCGCCGCCAGGCCAAGCAGCGCCCAACCTGCTGCCGGCATCTTGCTGACAGAACCGGCTGGGCGCAGCCACCGAGCTGAC